>Ga0299915_10000173_pt1 | contig 48743 bp, 54 predicted proteins | sample RVTome_13_FD_200263 | JGI IMG/M metagenome (GOLD analysis project Ga0299915, IMG submission 200263) | Soil microbial communities from uranium-contaminated site in the Upper Colorado River Basin, Wyoming, United States - RVT92D227 (version 2) ...
TTCGTAGCCGTAGCCCTGCTCGAGGGCGCGTTGTGAAGCACTCTCGGTTCCTTCACCACGGGTGCGGGTACTGGCGATCGATCGGCGTCGTTAGACCGTCGACGAACGTGCGCGCGACCGGCTTCGGCGCGGCTGTCTTGCCATCGGAGTAGCGATAAGCCTTGCCGTCGAGCGCGGTCAGGTAGTGATCCCCCGGTTCGTTCGGCGCGTATGCGCGGAGCACGATCGCCGGCGCGAGGTCCGCGGCCGGCAGCGCCGGCGCGGGCGGCTTGCCGTTGATGAGGATCTGTCCGTTGAAGCTCGATGCGGTCATCGCCGCCACGCGGCGGTGGTCGACGTACGCGGCGCCGCGCAGCTCGGTGCCCGTCGAGAGCTCATCGTGGAGCACGCTAAGGAGGAGCGGCGCGAGATCCGCGAGCGTGTCGATCCACGGCCCGTACTCGTAGGGATTCTTCCGACGGCGCGCGACGAACGCGAACCAGCGCAGGTCGCGGACCTGGTCGTCGGGCTGGATGATCACGCAGAGATCGCGCAGCGGGCTGTCGAGCATGTGATGCACGTCTTCGCCGGCAGCGAGCAGCTGCTCGACCGTCACCGATCGCGGCACGCCAAAGAACCAGTGGTGCACGTGCCGTTTCGGTTTCTTGCTGGTGGCGGGTCTCTTGCCCGGTTTCTTGGCGGCGGGTTTCTTCTCTTTTGCCGCTTTGATCAGGTCCGACGTGTCGAAGGTTGCGAAGCGGTCCGCGCGAGTCTCGCTATCGCGCATGACCGCCGTCCCGCCGTCGGCCGCGAGCGCGACCACCGGCTTCGTCTTCTGGTCGAGCAGGAGGCGCAGCTTGTCCGCCGTTGCGACGAGAATCCGTTGCGACTTCACCTGATACGTGTCCGACAGCAGGAGCACCTTGTCGCCGACCACGCGGATGTCCTCGAGGGCCTTCGGATGAGCGAGCTTGGCGACGGTGCGGCCTTTCGCGTCGAGGAGCTCGGCGCGACGCTGCTTGCCCTCGCGAACGTCTCCGACTACCACGCGATCCTCATCGACGAAGGCGGCGATCGCGCCGTCGCCGCCTACGCGAATGTTGCGCTTCCAGCGCTGCTTCAAATCCTTCGCGGAGACCACGCGGAGCTCCACTTCCTTCGCGCCGTCGTCATCGCTCCGCGTCTCCAGCAGAAGCCACCTGCAGGAGGGCGATGCCGCCACGACGAAGTCCCGGATCGAGTGCCGCTGGCGCCCGGTACGCGCGTCCCAGACCCCACCGTCGTAATGGCCGCGGGCCACGATCGTGTCACCGCTGAATGCGAGGGGGCTCGAATGATGCGAGTTGTCAAGCCTGACCACGACTTCGCCGGAGAATGTACACACCACGAGCCGTGCAGCGACCGCTTGGGGCGCGTCACTCTCGACGAGCGCCAAGCCCATTGGCCGCGGCGGGGTCACGAGGACGCGCGCCTCTGCGTGGCACACGACCGCGGGCGCTTTCTCGTAAAGGTAGCGCTCGGCATCCGCGGCCATCCATGTCTTCACGAGCTGCCCACCAGGGACTTTGCGCACGACCACGCCGCTTGGCTCCGAAAGCAGCAGCTCGGTCGAGGTCAGGTAGGTGACGTTTTCGGCGGTTGCACTCCACGGCGCATCGAGTCCACGGATCATTCGTCGAACCTATCCCCGTTCACTGGACGAGTGTCGACATCGCGTTTCGTGCCCGACGCCTCGTCGAGCACTCGCGAGCCAAGCTCGATCTCCACGCTGAGCATCCCCACGAGGCGATGGACATCCGTGCGCGTGAGCATGGCGCACGGGGGGGGGGTAGCGCCACCGTCTGATCATTCCCTCCACGGAACGGACCTCGTAGTTGAAGCGCTTCAAGAAGCTGAGCCCGAGCAGGCCGTCGATCCGATGCCCTCGGGGAGATCGTCCGCGAGGACCTCGGATGCCCTGCACTCTGCGGCCGTGGTGCGTCCAACTCCGTGACAAACTTCTCTCGTCGATGGACTCGCCTGGCATCCCGCTCGACTTGCTCGTTCTTGTCATCATCGTGATGCCGGCGTGCGTCGCGGTGTTCTTCGGGATGTTCGCGTTCAGGAACATGACGCCGCTCGTCTTTCGGTGCCGCCGTTGCGCTCGCGAATTCACCAGGAAGCCGTGGCTTCGTTTCCCGAGGTCGTGCTCGCGTTGCGGCGCGCGCGATTGGAATGCGGAATAGGCTCGCAGGCCTTCACCGTGCCAGCTGTCTCATCGAGCGGCGTAGAGCGCCATTCCACCTTCATCGCGCAGAAGCTCCACGTGCGAGTAGCCAGCATCGCGCAGCATCTCGGGTTGTTCGGCGCGGTCGAGCATCAACCCCGGCTTCTTGCCGGCCTCGAAGTAATGATCGCAGTAGAGCAACTGACCGTCGGGCCGCAGGAGCGTGCGCGCCTGGACCAGCAGCGGTAGGGCGCGGCGCTTGTGCCGGGTCTCGTGCACCGCCTGCAGGGTGACGATCGCGTCGGGCGCCGGAAGGCCCACGGGCCAATCGGGCGTACGGAAGTCGCGCGTGACGAACGTGATGCGCGAGGCGAGTTCGCCGAGATGCTCCCGTGCGAGATCGTGCATTGCGTCGGAGAAGTCGAGCGCGAGATACTCGGCGACGTCGCAGCGAGTGAGGATCTCGCGCGCGAGGTGGCCAGGGCCGGAGCCGAGCTCGAGGATGCGTAACTGCTTACCGCTAAGTGCGGTGCAGAACTCCGCGAAGAAACTAGTGCGCCATGGCCGCTTGCGAGGCGTCTCGTCGGTCCACTTGCGCGCGTGGGCTGGATCGTGAAAGTCGACGGAGGTCGGCACGTCCTCGGGATCCATGCGTCACTATGTCACGCAGCGGCGATCGGATACCGCGATCACTGCGCCCTGCTGCACCTCCGGCTGTCTGCGAACGAGCGACGAGATGGAATCGTTCCACAACGCGAAACCGTTCGACCTGTGGCAGTCGGTGCCCTCCGCACTCAGGACCGTCTTGCCAAACGTGTCCTGGAGCCGAGAGCGACTGCATGCTCTGACGTTGCCGACTGTCGAGCTGGCGCTCGACGACCTTCGATGGCAGCTCGATCTTCCGTGGTGGCGGAATGGGCCCGCGGAACGTCATTTCTCCGTAGCCCCGAACCAGGTGAGAGCGGATCCCGAACGGTTCGCGAAGCACTGGCAACGGACTATCGACTCCGATCTCCGCTTCCCGATCCATCTACTCCAGCGCGACCGCTTGACCATCCTCGATGGTGTGCACCGGTTGTTGAAGGCAGATGTGCAGGCAATGCGCACCATTCCCGTCCACATCGTCGGTCTCGGGCTATTCGTCGAAGGCGTCGTCGAGCTCGAGACCACATCGACTTCGTCCTAGGACTTGAGAGACACGCGAAAAAGCGCTCGACAAGGCAGTTGCGTGTACCTTCCCGCGATGCAGATCGTCTTCCTGCATGCGCTTCCGTTCGACGGAAGCATGTGGAGCGCCGAGAGAGACTTGCTCGACGGGCGCGTGCTGGCGCCGAGACTCTACGAGCTCGGCGACTCCGTTGAGGCGTGGGCTGCGGCGGTGCTCCAGCTGGCGGGCCCAGAGCCGTGCGTCGTGGTCGGCTGCTCGGTCGGTGGATCGTGCGCTCTGGAGATCGCGCGCGCCGCACCCGACCAGGTCGCGGGCATCGTCCTGATCGGCGCCAAGGCAGGCGTGCGACCAGACCCCACGATGCGAGACGAGGCCATCCGTCTCCTCGAGACGCGTGGGATAGAAGCCGCGTGGGCCAGGTACTGGGCGCCGCTGTTCGGGCGCAATGCGTCCCACGCCGTCGTCGCCGCTGCGCGCGATCTGGCGCTGTCCCAGGACGTCGGCGACCTCGTCCGCGGTGTGCGAGCGTTTCACGACCGTCGGGATCTGACGGACTGGGTCGCGCACTGGCGACGACCGCTCGTCGTCATCAGCGGAGCGGAGGACCTCACCCCGCCGCCGTCGACCGCCGCATCCATCGGCGTCGGACCGGCGCGTCACTTTCATCTCGTCGATGACTGCGGTCACTACGTGAGCCTCGAACGACCCGAGATCTTTCGGTCCCTGCTGGCGAGCACCCTCGCGGATCAGTCACCCTTCGATGGTCAGCTCCGAGATCGGCAGCCCCGCCGAAGTGACGCCTGACGTCGGGCGCTGGATGCGCGCTACGCACCAAGCAGAAGCGTCGAGTGGCTCGAAAGGTCACCGACGACCAGTACGCGGCGGCCACGAAGTAGACGGGCCAAACCGGAAGCGATGCCGGAGCACGAAGGATGAAATCGGCACACGTTGCGCCTGTTGAGCTTGCCGCGTGCGTGGACCGGCTTTCTCGACGACTCGCCGCATGCATTGCTCGCCGAGGATCTGCGCTCGCCTTGTCACGAGGAGCTGGCGGTGTTCACCGCGTTCTCGCGGCTCATCAGCGAAGCGCAGCGCGGCTTCGTCGTGCTCGACACCGCGCCGACCGGGCACACGCTGCTCTTGCTCGACACGACCGGCGCATCCCACCGCGACATCATGCGCGCCTACAAGGCAGAGCATACGGGCCGGATCACGACACCGCTGATGCGACTCGCGGATCCGGCCTACACGAAGATCCTGCGGGTCGCCCTGGCCGAGACCACTCCGGTCTCCGAGGCGGCGCAACTGCGGGCCGATCTTCGCCGCGCGAACATCGAGCCGTACGCGTGGATCATCAACAGCAGCCTCGCGGCGGCCGGCTCGAACGACCCGGTGCTCCGCCGGCGCATCCTCGCCGAGGTCGAGCAGATTGCGGTCGTCCAGAGCCGGCACGCGAAGCGTGTTGCGATCGTGCCCTGGCAGACCGAGGAGCCGGTCGGTGCCGAGCGCCTGCGCCGCCTCGCCGGCACGAACCTCGTTCCTGAGGCCGCGCGCGCGTCCGCGAGCCCGTGAGCCCGTCGCTCAGTCGCCGCCGAGGTCCGCTCCTTCGGGCAACTCGAACGTCCCGCTCGTTCGTGGCAAGAGCACGGCGAGCGCGGCGGCGACGACAGCGAACGCTGCTGCGGCGCCGAGGCAGCCAGTCAGGCCCCACTGCTGGTACATGACGCCCGACAGCACCGTGCCGGCCAGGCGTCCGCCCGCGTTTGCCATGTAATAGAAGCCGACGTTCATCGTGACCTTGTCCCCGTCGGAGTACGCGAGGATCAGGTACGAGTGCACGGACGAGTTGATCGCGAACACCACGCCGAACAGCCCGAGCCCGATCACGAGCAGCACGTCCGCGCGGTAGCCGGCTTCGAGGCCGACGATCACGCCGATGATCACGATCGCCAGCAGGAATGCGAGCACGGTGGCCGATCGGCCCTGCGGCGGGCGGCCCTTGGTGAACCTGCGCAGCAACAGCGGTGTGATCGACTGGACAATCCCGTAGCCGATCACCCAGGCCGCAAGGAACCCGCCGACCTCCATGAAGCTCCAGTCGAAGCGCGTCGCCAGAAATACCGGGACGCCGACGACGAACCAGATGTCTCGCGCGCCGAACAAGAAGAACCGGGCCGCGGAGAGCACGTTGACCTCGCGGCTCTTCGAGAACATGTGACTGAACTTCGCCTTCCCCTTGGCCTTGCCGATCTCGCGCGGCAGCGACGCGGTCGAGAACACGAGGGTCAGGAAGATGCCCGCGGCCATCGCGAGCAGCGAGTTGCGAAACCCGAGCCCGCCGAGGAGCAGCCCTCCGAGGAAGAACCCGACGCCTTTGAGCGCGTTCTTCGACCCCGTCAGGACAGCGACCCACTTGAAGAGCGACGAGTCCGCGCCGGCCGGGACCAGCACCTTGATCGCGCTCTTCGCGCTCATCTTGGTCAGGTCCTTGGCGATGCCCGATAGCGCCTGGGCGCTCATCACGTAGACCACGGACGCGAGGCGCCCCCACGCGGGATCGAGTAGCGCGAGCATCCCGAGGGCAACGACTTGCAATGCAAGTCCGCCGAGCAGGGTCGCGCGCAGCCCGAGCCGAGCCGCGACGAACCCGCCGACGAGGTTCGTGACGACGCCAAAAAACTCGTAGAACACGAACAGGAAGGCCAGCTCGACCGGCGTGTACCCCAGGTTGTGGAAGTGCAAGAGGACGAGCATCCTCAGCGCGCCGTCCGTGAGCGTGAACGCCCAGTACGCCGCGGTGACCAGGATGTAGTTGCGGATCCCGCTCATCGCGTCAGCGAAGGCTCTGGCCGACCTTGTGCGCCAGCTCCATCATCCGATGCACGTATCCGATCTCGTTGTCGTACCAGGCGAGGATCTTCACGGAGGTTCCGTCGATCACCATCGTCGAGAGTGCATCGATGATCGCCGAGTGCGGATCGCCCTTGAAGTCGACCGACACGAGCGGACGTTCCTCGTACGCCATGATCCCCTTGAGCGGTCCCTCCGCGCCGGCCTTGAGGAGCTGGTTGACCTCGGAGGCAGTGGTGGGTCGCTCGACCTCGAACACGCAGTCCGTGAGCGATGCGTTGAGGAGCGGCACGCGCACGGCGATGCCGTTGAGCTTGCCCTGCAGCTCGGGATAGATCAGCGTGATCGCAGTCGCGGAGCCAGTGCTCGTCGGGATGAGCGAGAGGCTGCTCGCGCGCGCCCGCCGCAGGTCTTTGTGCGGCGAGTCGATCACGACCTGCGTGTTCGTGATGTCGTGGATCGTCGTGATGACACCGTGGCGGATGCCGATGCCCTCGTGCACGACCTTGACGACCGGCGCGAGGCAGTTGGTGGTGCACGACGCCGCGGTCAGCAGGTGATGCTTGTCGGGCTCGTACAGGTGATCGTTGACGCCGACGACGATGTTGAGCGCGCCTTCCTTGACGGGAGCCGCGACGATCACCTTCTTCACGCCGCGCTCGAAGTACGGATTCAGGAGCGCGGTCGTGCGGAACTTCCCCGAGCATTCGAGCACGAGGTCGACGCCGTGGTCCTTCCAGGGCACCTCGCCGGGCGCGCTGCGATCGGTGAACGAGATCGTCTTGCCATCGATCACGACGGCCTCCGACGTGGCCTTCACGTCGTCGCCCCACCGGCCATGCACCGAGTCGAACGACAACAGATGTGCGGCGGTCTCGGGACCGCCCTTGGTCTCGTTGATGTGGACGAACTCGACGTCCGGCCAGTTCCACGCCGCGCGAAGGGCCAGCCGCCCCATGCGCCCGAAGCCATTGATGCCAATCCGAATGCTCACGCTTGGTCTCCTATGTTGGGTCGCACGCTGCACTGGTTCCGTCGGGTCTCGCGCTTCATGAGAGTGCCGTGGGCTCGAGGTCGGCGGGCATCTGAGCCAGCTCGTCGTCGGTGAGACGTGCGTACACCTCGACCAGCGTTCCATCGGGGTCCGCGAGCCACAGCTCGTGCAGTGGTGTGCCTCGCCAGGTCGTGCGCGGTGGCTTCTCGACCTTGATGCCCGCTTCACGGGCCAGCTGGTACGCCCGGATCACCGCCGCCTTGTCGGCGACCCCGATCCCGAGGTGATACAGCGTGTCGTGGTGTAGCTCTTTGCCGTCGGACACGACGAGGACGAAGTTCGTCCGCAACGACGGGTGGACGAACGTCGAGTACCGGTGCGTCCACTCCTTGGGGGCGGCACCGAGGAGCCACGAATAGAAACGCGTGCTCCTGGCGAGGTCGGCAACCCGCACGCTCGCATGGAACTCGCTGGGCTGCGGTCCGGGCGGAACATCGACGAGCGCCTCGAGTACCTCGATCCGGCCACGGATCTGGTCGCGTGCCGCGCGAAACCGAGCGAGGAGCTCGTCGCGCGTGATGCTCGGATCGCCGCTCGCCGCGTCGGCGATGGGCCAGTGGAGCCGGCGCGCCTGCCCGAGGAACACCGGGCACACCTCCTCGGCGCACAACGTGATCACGGTGTCGACGGTCGCCGGATCGATCGTGGCGACCGACTTGGAGTGGTGGTTACCGAGATCGATGCCGATCTCGCGCATGACCTCGACCGCGTATGGATTCACCTGGGAGGGCTTGCTGCCGGCGCTCTGAACACGGACGCTCGGACCGAGCATGCTCCTCGCCAGGCCTTCCGCCATCTGGCTGCGCGTGGAGTTGGCAACGCAGAGAAACAGGATGCCCTTCGACGTCATCGGTTCCTTTGCGACATGCGGATATCGTGATATAGACATGGCGTGCTGTCTAGCGCCTCCGACCTCGAAGATGTTCGCCCGCTGACTCGTGTGTTTCGCGCGCTCGGAGACGAGACGCGCGTGCGGATCATGGCGCTGCTCGTCCATGGCGAGCTGTGTGTCTGTCACGTCGAGGCCGCTCTCGGGATCAGTCAGCCGAATTGCTCGCGTCAGCTCGGCATCCTGAAATCTGCAGGGATCGTCGATGGCCGTCGTGACGGCACGTGGGTCTACTACCGCATCACGGACCAGGAGCACGAGTCGGTGAAGAGCGTGCTCGATGTGCTTGCCAAGACCTTCGGCGCGGAGCGCGCTCTGCGGGCAGACCACACACGGCTGAAGCAGAACTGCGGGCCGGACGCCTGCAAATGATCCTGCTCGATGCCGTCGAGATGTTTCCTGCCGCAGATCTAACGCCGAATCGGCGCATGGGTCATCTCGATCTGATGCTCGACCTGCTGAACGCGCTCGCCGAGTCCGAGCACCCGTACGCCTACCTGATGGCGACCGAACCGCGCAAGACCCACAAGCGCCGCGCCTGACGATGCAGACTCCATCCGCCGGCATCGCCCGCAAGCTCTCGTTCCTCGATCGGTACCTGACGCTCTGGATCTTCCTGGCGATGGGCATCGGCGTGGCACTCGGGAACTTCGTGCCGGGATTCACGCGGGCCCTCGATCACCTCAGCGTCGGGACCACGTCGATCCCGATCGCCGCTGGCCTCATCCTGATGATGTACCCGCCGTTTACCAAGGTGCGCTTCGAAGAGCTGGGCAAGGTGTTCCGCAACAAGCGCGTCCTGCTGCTTTCGCTGGTTCAGAACTGGGTGATCGGACCGGTGCTCATGTTCACCTTGGCCGTCGTGTTTCTCCCGGACAAGCCGGAGTACATGCTCGGCCTGATCATCATCGGACTCGCGCGCTGCATCGCGATGGTGGTCGTCTGGAACGAGCTGGCGAAGGGCGACACTGAATACTGCGCCGGACTCGTCGCGTTCAACTCGATCTTCCAGGTCCTGTTCTTCCCGGTCTACGCGTACGTGTTCGCGACCATGCTGCCGCGCTGGCTGGGGCTCCAGGGTGCCGTCGTCGACATCTCGATGGGGGAGATCGCGAAGAGCGTCGGGATCTACCTGGGCGTCCCATTTGCCGCCGGATTCCTGACCCGCTTCCTGCTCGTGCGCGTGAAGGGTGGGGACTGGTACCGCACGCGCTTCCTGCCCCGTATCGGCCCACTTACGCTGGTGGCGCTGCTGTTCACGATCATCGTGATGTTCTCGCTCAAGGGAGATTCGATCGTGCGCTTGCCGCTCGATGTGCTGCGGATCGCCGCGCCGCTGTTGATCTATTTCGTGGTGATGTTTGCGGCCTCGTTCTTCCTGAGCAAGCGGGCAGGGGCAGACTATGGGCAATCGGCCACGCTCTCGTTCACCGCGGCGTCGAACAACTTCGAGCTGGCGATCGCTGTGGCCGTCGCGACGTTCGGCATCCACAGCGGCGTCGCGTTCGCGGCGGTGATCGGGCCACTGGTCGAAGTGCCCGTGATGCTCGGTCTCGTGCACGCGGCCCTGTGGGCGCAGCGTCGTTACTTCCCGGGCTCGCCTCCGAGCATTCAACCTCCGGCGTGCGCGACCGACGCCGGTGCGAGCGGCGACATGCACGCCTGAGGTCAAGCTCGCGGCGGTGCGGATCGAACGCACGCGGGAGCCCTCACGCGCGGTACGGGACCGGTTCCGACGCCGACGTCTGGTCGGTTGGCACGGCCGGTATCGTGAAGCAGAACTTGCTGCCGAGGCGGAGCGTGCTCTCGACCCAGATGCGTCCGCCGTGGGCATCGACGATGCCCTTCGCGATCGCGAGCCCGAGGCCGGCCCCCCGACGGTCGGTTCGGTCCGCCTGCCAGAACCGATCGAATAGATGCGGGACGCTCTCGGCTGAGATTCCCGCCCCCGTGTCTTCGACCCAGAACATCACCTCCCCCGGCCGTGGCGCTGTACCGACCGTGATCCGTCCATTCGGCGGCGTGAACTTGATGGCGTTGGTGATGAGGTTATCGAGGACTTGCAGGATGCGGTCGCGGTCTCCCAATGTGTCCGGCACGTCGGTCGTGATCTCGACGCTCAGCGCGAGCGAGGACCGCGACGCGACCGGCCTCGCGGCGTCCACGGCGTCGCGAACGACATCCCTCGAACACACGCGATCTCGCGTGATCACCAGGTGACCGTCCTGGAGGCAAGCCACGTCGAGCAGATCCTGGATCAGGCGATTCATCCGCTTCGCCGAGCGGCGGATCGCCTCGGCCGGTCGTAGCGACTGCCCCTCCAACACGCGGGCCGGCAGGTCGAGCAGGTCCGCCTGCAGGACGATGCTATTGAGCGGGTTGCGCAGATCGTGGGCGACGACACCGAGCACCTCGTCGCGCGCCGCGATCGCGCGCTGTGCTTGGCCGTAGAGGCGTGCATTCTCGACAGCGAGGGAGGCACGGTGCGCCAACTCCTGGGCCAACACGAGATCGCGCGCCTCGTACCGGCGGGTCGTACTCGTGCTCACGAGGATCAAGGCACCGAGCAGTCGGCCGTGGGCCACCAGCGGGAGGGACATCAGCGAAGTAGGGGCCAGCTCGCGCAGCGCTCTCAGGTGCTCATCGCTCTGGGCGATGGCCGTGAGGTAGTCCTGGGTCACCGCGCTGATCAGGACCGGCTGCTGGCTTTCGAGCGCGGCCGAGCCGAGGTGCGGCCGTTGTACATCGAGTGGAATGAGCTCGAGAGCTCGAGCGACCGCCGCCTTCTTGGTGTCGCGATGTGCAACCTTCAGGCGCCGCAGATGACCGTTCGCTGCCAGATCGACGATGCAGCAGTCGCTGACGGCGCCGATGACCAGCGTCGCGAGCTTCTCCAGGATCTCCTCGTAGTCGAGGGTCGAAGCCAGCACCACCCCGACGTCCGAGAGCAGCCGCTGTTCCATCTCTACCCGCTTGCGCTCGCTGATGTCGCGCAACACGACGGTCAACAGCCGTTCGCTGCCGACGTCGAGCTTCGAGATCGCTGCCTCCGCTGGGAACTCGACACCGCTGGCACGAAGCCCCGCGATCTCGAGATGCTCGCCCATCACGCGTGATTTCGACTGGCCCTCCGCGAAGCCGCGGACGTGGTGCTCATGGGCCTCGCGGAGGCGCTCGGGGAGCAAGACACCGAGCGGCTTGCCGAGGATGTCCGGTCGCTTCCAGCCGAAGATCTGCTCGGCGCCTTCGTTGAAGATCACGATTCGCTGGTCGTCGTCGATCGAGATGATCGCGTCGGCAGCGACGGACACCAGGCCGGCGAACCTCGCTTCGGACACGCGCAGGGCTTGCTCGGCGCGTTCGCGTCCGGTGATGTCGCGCACGAACCCTCGCAAGCTCCCGTCGGGCAGCGTGTTCGAGCTCAGCTCGACGGAGACGTACGTTCCGTCCTTGCGTCGCAGCCGCCAGACAGACACGTCCGTGTCGCCACCGCCGAGGTGGCGCTTCAGCGCGGCTTGGCGCTCCAGCTCCCCGGGCTCCACGAAGTCGACGATCGACCGACCGACGATCTCGTCGCGCCTGTATCCGAGCAGGCGGCAGCCGGCGGCGTTGACCTCGGTGTACCGGCCATCGGGATCGGCGATGAAGATGCCGTCGGGCGCGCTCGCGACGAGCTCGCGTAGCTGCTCTTCGCTCGCGCGCTTATGCTGAACGAGATCGGTGATGTCCTCGACGCGATGGAGGATGTGTACGAGGTCGCCGTCCGGCCCGAATACCGGCGAGTTCACCGAGCTCCACCAGCGCTCTTCGAAGCCGTCACCGGATTTGCGGATATCGTGCCTGTACGGGGGCATCGCATCGGGGGCACGGTTCGCGAGGACACGCGCGAGAGACGCGGAGATGTTCTCCGCAGCCGTCGTCCCCACATCGTCCGGGTTGTCGGCGAACACGTCGAACAGGGCCTTGCCGAGGATCGCTTCGCGCTTCGTCAGCGTCTGTCGCGTGTAGGCGTCGCTGACGGCGACGATCGTGAAGCGAGGGCCATCGGGCGCGAGTACGAGGGACAGACCAGGCGCCGATTCGAACAGCGCTCGGAAGTCCGGGCCGATCGAGTCATGCTCCGACGTCACGGGCTTCAACAGTGGGATGACCTTTGGCGGCGGTGAAGGTCAGTGTTCGACCTCGACCTCCGACGCATGGTTATTCGCAGCGACGCCACCGCGATCATCGTGCGGCTGTCAGTGGGTGCCTTCATGAGTGCCCAAGCCGAATCGAAGCGAAGTTCGTGCCACAAGCGGCGGGAGACACCTGCCAAGAAATTCGCGATCGGCACTACCTCTAAGCTATCCCAGTCGTCGGGGAGTAACGGTCGTTCGACCGCGCAACTCTTGCGGTTCAGATCTCCGGATTTGGCTCGCGGCGACGCCGAGGCGCTCGCGACGATACGCCGCTCGCTCGAGCTGCACGGGCGAGCTCGCGCGGCGCGCGCGATCGGCTGGCCGACGCTGATAGCACGCATCGACGACGTGGGCTCGATCGACGCGAAGTTGCGTTTGCGCGAGTTGCACGACCACCGTGGGCTCACCGAGCTCGAGGAGGCGTGGCTGGTGCGCTCGCTCTATCGCGAGGATCGCGTGTCCCAGCCCGAGATCGCGCGTCTCGGGCTCATCGCGCCGCGCGCGGCGGTCGCGGTGAGTCGGTTGCCACGTGGCAACCAGCAGGCGGCGAGCGCCGTCGTGGTGCGCCGCGGACTGACCGTCCGACAGACCGACGCGTTAGTCAACGACGCACTCGATCAGCCGGCCCCCACCGCGTGCGAGGCGCTGCTCGCGCGTCGGCTCGATGGCCCCGCGATCGGCACGACACCGGGACCGCGTTCATCGCGGGTGGCACGCAGCGACGTCGATCGGGTGAGCCTCGACATCCTGCGTGTGCGCGAGATCGCGGCGCGGCTCGAAGCGCGCCTGCTGTCGAACCGCGGCACGCAGTTTCGCATCTGGGCGACCCAGCGACTTCGCGAGTACATCATCAAAGGCTTCACGCTCGATGACGAACGGCTCAAGCGGGCGGTGGCGGCAACTACTTCGACGAGCTGCTCGCGCGTATCCGCGACATCCGTTCGTCGGAGAGGATGTTCTGGCGCAAGGTGCTCGATATCTACGCGACCAGCATCGACTACGATCCGCGGCCGGTGCGGCCTCAGCGATGCCAGGCGAGCGTCACGAGCTCCCGGAGACGAGCCGGGTCGCTCGCCGAGGTCTTGCACATGAAGCCGCTCTTGTGGGCGAAGTGTACGTCCGGTTGACTCTCGACCCGCGAGAAGTCGAGGCCGGGATGATCCTCGTAGCGGCCGATGCCGAAGCCTTCCCCACGTCGGTCCGGATACACGATGGCGGCGATCACGCCGTCGAGCTTCCGGGCGCGTATGTAGCTGCCGAGCATGGAGCTGGGCTCGTCGGCGCCGGGCTCGGTGCGAGGTAAGAACAACGCCTCGATGAGGTCCTGTCCGCAAGGAATCGTCCACCGCTGAACGCGCTGGTCGATGAAGTCGAGGCGCTCTCGGGCGACCCGCAGGTACTCGAGCAGGTCATCTCCGACCATCTTCATGAATACGTAGAGCGGATCGGTGGGCTCGAGCCGGGTCGCCTGGGCGAAGCGACGCAGCAGCGTCATGTCGATCGGCGAGTTGAGCTGAGAGATCGCGCGACGCGGCACGCCGAGCCACTCTCCCGTCTTCTTGGGGCCTCGCGAATCGAACCACTCGGCGGTCTCGAGCCAGTCGCAGAACTGCAAGGCGTCCTGGTAGAGCCCCAGGTGATCGAGGACCAAGCTGAGCGCGCAGGTCGGAGCGTGCTCGCGGGGAAAGTGGTGATGGTCGAAGTTCGATCGCGCCGGGTCGTGGACCCCGCCGATGTCGACGACGGCGACCTGCGGATCGTCGAGCTCCGCGGGCGTTGGCTCGCGCCTGACGATCGGACAGCCATGGAGGGCCGCGAGGACACAGACCGCGAGAACGTCGTCTTTATGGGCGCTGCCCGGATGAGTAACGATCGTCTTCACGTTGGGTCGCGCACCCTACCATCTTGTCCACGATGGTCTACCAGGCAGCGACCGAAGTCGAAGAGCCGACCGAGACGACCGTCGAGAAGCCGCGCGTCGTCCCACGTGCACCGGTGGTCATCCCAGCCTTGCCCAGGAAGCCGATCGCAAAGGCTGATTCCACGCCGCCGCCGTCGCTCACCCGATGGCTGCGCTATGATGCCTCGGTTGGGTCGAGCGCTCTGTTGTGTTGTCGTGCTGGCTGCGTGTGCTCATCCCAAGCCCACTGCGGCCCCGGCGAGCGTTCCGGATCCTGTGGAGCCGGCCGTGGTGCCCGCCTTGGCTACGACACCGGCGGTGACCTCGACACCGGCAGCGACAACCCCCGCAACGCGCGCGCTGCCAACAACCGCGCAGGTCTCGCACGGCGCTGGTGCCCACTGTCTCTATGTAGGGCCGAACCGGAGGGTGGTCCGGTGTTACTGGAAGCGCGAGGACTGCCAGAGCCAGATCGCGTTCAACAAGGACTCCGGCCTGAGCAACAGCCAGGAATGCAAGGCCGTCACGGAGGCGTACTGCTTTCATCCCAGCGCGAGCAGCGAGCTTTGTTATCCGACCGCCGCCGATTGCGACCAGACCGTCGCGAACATGAAGAAGAACCGCCGCCAGATCTCGGGCTGTGCGCCGAAGACTGGCCCCTAGAACGTCGCGAGCTGCCCCGCTACGAACGACAAACCCGCCTGGCGATAGGCGGGTCTGGTCTTTCGACTTCGGAAGAAGGTCGGACGCACGCTTCAGTCGAGGCGGCCGGCGACCACGGTTGCCGCGGTGTCCGCCGACCAGCCCGGGAAGCGATTCGTCACCGTGTTCACCACGTTGAAGTTGCCGTAGCCCGCGCCGAACGCCACGGGGATCGAGGCCCAGTTGGCGCCACCCGTCACCGCGATGTCGGTGAAGCCATCGCCATTGAAGTCACCCGCGATGGCGCGCGCGCCGGGCGTGCTCACCCAGCTGCCGAAGGCGCCGACGGCCCCGTTGGTCACCGTGAAGTTGCCGCCACCCGCACTGAGCGCGAGCGGAATCGACGCCCAACCCGCCACGCCCGTCAGCGCGAGATCGGTGAATCCGTCCTTGTTGAAGTCGCCCGTGAGGACCTTCACGCCCGGAGAGGTCGCCCAGTTGGCGAAGGTGGCGGCGGGTGCGTCGATCATCAAGAAGTTGCCGTTGCCGTAGCTGAGCGCCAGGCGGATCGTCGACCAGCTCGTGCCACCGGTCAGCGCGATGTCGGTGAAGCCGTCTTTGTTGAAGTCACCGGTCACCGCCTGGACGTTCGGCTCCCGCGACGACATCGCGAAGTTCAAGGCGTAGCCCCAGTAGTAGATGCCGACGTTCTGGTTGGTGACGAGAAACGATCCATTGCCGTAGCTGAACGCGACCGGGAGGGTGGTCGAGCCCGCACCGCCGACGAGCGCGATGTCGGTGAAGCCGTCCTTGTTGAAGTCACCGGTCAGCGGACGCGCGCCGGACGTCGCGGCCAAGGTCGCGAAGGTTCCGATCCAGGTGTTCGTGATGGTGAAGTTTCCGTTGCCGGCATTGAACGCGATCGGGATCGATGCCCAGCCCGCACCGCCGACGAGGGCGATGTCCGTGTAGCCGTCGCGGTTGAAGTCTCCGGTCAGCGGTGTCACGTTGGGCGTGGCAGCCCAGCCGCCGAACACGCCGACGTTCGAGTTGGTGATCGTGAACTGGCCATTGCCGTGGGACATCGCCACCGGGATCGATTGCCAGCCCGCACCGCCGACGAGCGCGAAGTCCATCACGCCGTCGGCGTTGAAGTCGCCGCTGAGCCGCTTGACGTTCGCTGTCGTCGACCACGCCGCGAAGTTGCCTACCGGATGGTCGGTCACGGTGAAGCTACCGTCGTCGTTCGAGAACGCAACGGGCAGGGTCGCGCCCGACAACGAGCCACCGAGCAGCGCGAGGTCGTCGCCGCGAGTGCCCGGGATGGGCGTCGGTTGCACGAACGGCGGGGGCACGACGACAAACGGCGCGGTCACGCCGACGAACGAGTCTCGCGTTCCCCACACACTGCTCGTCGAGACCCGGAGCGGCGAGCTCGTGATCGACTGGTTGAAGATGACCGGAACTTGAATCTCGAAGGACCAACCCGGCGCCAGGCCGGACTGGAAGCCGAAGAAGGCGCCGCCGGTATTGCCGACGCCCGCCTGTTGCAGACAATTCGGAGCCGTACCACTCGTCCTGCCGTTACCGATGAAGCACTGCACCGGATTCGCCCCGGAGACGGCAAAGCTCGCGCCGGTGGGAAGGAAGAACTCGAAGCCGACGGTGTCGCCCCCGCACGGATTCTGGTTGGTCGCGACCGCATGGATGTACGTGACCTGGCCGAGCTGCGGGAGCCCCGCGACTGGATCGACGACGTACCCGGCACGGCTGACCGCACCGGTCACCGTGTTGCCCGTACCCGTGCAGATGGCTTCGTTCTGGACGAACGTGCCGTCGACGAAGGTCGGCGTCGCCGCGGCCTCACCACCGACGGCAAGCCCGGCGATGACCAGCAGGCTTGCCAGCTGGCGCGGGGTCGCGCGCTCGAAACATGGATGTCTTGTCATGGCTATCAAGAGAGACGTCCCGCGAGTCGTCGCATCGAAATCGACACACGCTGCCAAATCCGAGCAGAAGCAGCGTGTTGGGTGACCTCGCGATCGCACGGTCGGCGTGCGCGAGCGCGATGATGCGCGACGGTTTCGGTGGCCACTCCCGAACGGTCGACAAGGAGCAGCGGTCGCCGCCGAAATCAGAGCGCCAGCCAGAAGCGGAGAAGGTGGCCGTGTCGATGTTCTGGCCATCACGCGTGGCTTCCTGCGACGGGCTCACGACCTGGACATCCGCGGTCAGCACGGCCCATGGGGTCAACGTGCAGCTGTCGTACGCCTCGCCTCCCTGTTCGTTGTCGAGCAGCTGCGCTGGCGCCGCGACGTCGATGGCTCTGCCCCTCGCCGGTGGGTCGGAGGTGTTCCCGTGTCACGGGTTGATGATATGACGGACCGATGAAGCTTCTGCTCCTCCTCATGGTCGGACTCCTCGCGGCTTGTGGCAGCGATCCCAAGCCGATGGTCACCCCGGTTTCGGTCCCCGTGTTCGAGAGCGATCGTGCCGAGCTCGAGCCGTCGATCTCGCTCGACGAGCTATTCGCTCCGCAGCTCGAGGCGGTGTGCAGCTCGAGCTCGGACTGCGCGGGCTTCGGCAAGTGCTCGGGCGGCAAGTGCGGTAGCTGCAGCTCGAGCTCGGACTGCAATGGCCACGGCAAGTGCTCGAGTGGCAAGTGCGGCAGCTGCAGCTCGAGCTCGGACTGCAAGACCGGCAAGTGCTCGGGTGGCAAGTGCGGCGGCTGCAGCTCGAGCTCCGACTGCAATGGCAACGGGAAGTGCTCGAGCGGCGTTTGCGGTAGCTGCAGCTCGAGCTCGGACTGCAGCATTGGCAAGTGTTCGAGCAGCAAGTGCGGTAGCTGCAGCAGCAGCTCCGATTGCAAGGGCGGCAAGTGCAACAGCGGCAAGTGCAGTAACTACACGAACTAGAGAACACTCCGCCGCGAGGTCCTCCGGATCACGGCAGGTTCTTCCGGAGGTCCGGCTCCAGTCCTTCGAGGTCCACAGCGACGGCTACAACGTGCTCCCGTACCTGAAGGGCGGGGTCCAGGACAGTCCACGCAAGGAGTTCTTCTACGTCAACGACGACGGCCAGCTGGTCGCGTTGCGCTTCGAGGACTGGAAGGTCGTGCTCATGGAGCAACGGGCCAAGACCATGGCGCTGTGGGCCGAGCCGTTCGTGGAGCTGCGTGCTGGACCACGCGTTCATGTTGGTGCCGGCGATCTCGACCGCATCATGGAGCGGCTCACCGAAGGCGGCTTGACCGCAGACTGACGCCATCGCCGCCGCCGCCGATCGTCATGACGATGGAAGGCCTCGCCGGATGAGGTCAGGGCTTGTCCGACGGCGGCGCGGGATCAACCTTCGGTGCGCCCTTGGTTCCACGGCCCGTGGCACGATCGGCTGCGACCATCACGATCGCGGCCGCGGTCAGCGCGCCGGCACCGAAGATGCCCGCGGCGATCCGCGACCAGTCGCTCAGCGCGCCGACCGCGATGCTGCCGAGCCACCACGATCCGCCGAACACGGCGTAGTAGATCCCATACGCTGCGCCGCGCCGCGAGGGTGGCGAGAGGATCGCGACGGTCGCCTTGCCGATCGATTCGGTCGCGCCGAGCCCCATCGCCCACAACGCCACCCCGACGAGCGCCGCCGCCGTTCCGCCGAGGAGCACGAGCGGGAGGCTCGCCGCCGCGAGCAAGAGGGTTGCGGCCAGGATGGTCAGTCCGGATCGGCCGGCGGTGCGCGCACGATCGAAGGCATGGCCGACGACCAGGGCGGCGACACCATCCGCCGCCATCGCGCCCGCGTAGACGACCGGGATCAGCGCGGCGCCGAGCAACTCACGGCGATCGAGGTGAAACGCGAGCATCGCCCAGTCCGCGAGGCCGAATCCGACCAGCGACACGCCGACCATGTAGAGGTGAAACGGTCGACCGAGCGGACGGGCGTCGTCGGTCTCCGTTTTAGGGGCGAAGCTCCGCGGGTCGGGGAAGCGCGCCCGCGCCGTGAACAGCGCGATCATCGTGAGCACCGCGGGGACCGCGAGCACGACGAACGCCCACCGGTACGCGTCGGTGTCACCGCCGCGCCACCACAACATGCCGCCGACGATCAGCGGTCCGACGACGCCGCCGACCTGATCCAGGGCCTCGTGAATCGCGAACGCTCTGCCGTGGCCTACCTCGGCGGCTGCGAAGGAGAGCAACGTGGAGCGGGCCGGGTTCCGGATCGCCTTGCCGAGCCGTTCGAGCACCACGAGTGCCGCCGCGGCCTGCCAGCTACCGACCACCGCGAGCAGGGGGACGGCGATCAGGTTCGTGCCGTAGCCGAGGATCGTCAGCGCCCAGTAGGCTCGCGTGCGATCGGCGATCCGACCGCTCACGTAACGCAAGCCGTAGCCGACGAGCTCTCCGGTACCGGCGACGATTCCAACCGCGGTCGCGTTCGCTCCGAGTAGCCCGAGATACGGGCCGATCGCCGATCGCGCGCCCTCGTAGCACGCATCGGCAAACAGGCTGACCACGCCCATGATCAGGACGAAGCTCAGCGCAGTGCGCTTCGACGGAGGGGTCATGCGATCCGTGCCTCATGATCGTCTCGGACGATCTCGAGCTCGAGGAGGTATTCCGCACGCTCCAGCCCGCGGAGTAATGGCTCGGCCGTCCCGTGAATCCCACCCTCTACACGACGAAAGAATTTCTCGAGCGGCGCCAAGCGAATCATCCGTTTGTCAGTAAAGTGATGGGAGGAAGACACATCGTACTTCCTGGCAGCGAAGATGCCGTCGCAGCGACCCGATAACCTCGTCAAGATCGGCAAGCGAAAGGCCGAGCCCCAGCGCAAGCGGAGCTCGATGGGCTGGCCCCCGAGCAATGGCGCGTCCTTGATCGAGCCCACAAGAAGCGGAATCGCGCAGAGTACGAAGGGCACCTCGATGTCGACGAGAAGCTACTCGAAGCCGTGATTCGCATCGGGCGCGAGGTGAGAGCATCGGGCGTGATCCCAGGTTGATCACGCCGACGCGCGACAGCAGGTCACCGATGGTGTCGGGGAGGGCGTGCGGTGCGCCGATCCGATCGACGGCGTGGGGCGAGATCGCTCGACGTCACCAGCTCGTACTCGGAGAGCTCGACCTTGCCGTTGACGAGCGGGTAGAGCGCGGCGACGAATGCCTGCGTGCCCGGCGCGTTGCGATGACGATCGTGGGCCGCCGGATCGCCGGCGCGGATCAGCGAGAGGTAGTGCGTGGGCGCGCCGGGATCGCGATACGTCGTCCACGACGAATCGGGGAGCTCCTTGCGGACATAGGACGCGAACTCGTGCATCGCGCGCTCGGCCTCGGCGCGGGCGTCCGGGCGGATCTCGTAACGAGCGATCTGGAAGACGGCCATGCCCGACGCTAACGCATCGCTCCGCGCAACGGCGGTTCGAGCCCGGATGCCTGCTTCACTGGGTCGGCCAGTCGGGCGACCGCAGGATCACCTGGTTGTTGGTGTACGAGAAGCGACGGGGCGTCGAGCGGTGGAGTACGTGGTTCTGGAGCTCGACCACCGGCACGAGCTCGATGTTCTTGTACTGCTTCTCTCGCACGACCAGCACCGGGCAACCCGCGTGGCGTACCACGCGTTCCGCGGTCGACCCGACCACCAGACGTTCGAGCCCCGAGTGGCCGTGGGTGCCGACCAGGATGAGATCGGCCCCCACCTCGGTGGCGAGGTCGAGGATCTCCTCGGACGGTTTGCCGATGCGAGCGTGAACGAAGAAGTGGATCTCGCTCGAGATCGACGTCGAGCCGAAAGCGGTCCGTACCGCCTCGGTGACCTGATCGCGCACGCGATCCGCGTACTGGTAGTCGATCGGGCCGTCGTGCGGCACCGCCGCAACGCCGGACCTCGGGTCGATCACGGTGACGAAGTGGAGAATGTGGGACGGCGCGCGCGACACGAGGGCGATGGCGCGATCGAGGACCCAGCGCCCGAACGGCGAGAAGTCATAGCCGACGACGACTTGTTGATGGATGAGGGTCATGCCCGATGACACAGCACCGCGCGTGCCTGCCAAACGCTGGTGGAGGGGCCGGGTTTGCGCAGTTCTGACGTCTCTCCTCCTCGGACCGCGCACATGTTGCGCTCTTGACGGGGACCTCGGGCGAGCGCCCCCCACCGGCGCGGGCGCATGCCTTTGCACACGCTGGAGACGTCGATGGATGCGCCGGCAGGGCATGCCTACCAGCGGTGGTATGCGGGGTGGTCCGGCTTCACCATGACGAAGGTGCCCGTTCCGATCGCCGTGACCTTGCCGCCCGCCGTCATGGTCGCCTCGATCGTCGCGCGGTCCTCGCTCGAGGACACGACGTGCGCCTCGACGTGGACCGGACCGAGCGCCGTGGGACGCTTGAGGACCACCTTGAAGTCTGCGGTGACGCAGCAGGGCGCGTGATCGAGGCCGTGCTTCTTCATGAGATGGAAGATGGTCGTCCAGTTCATGTGGCAGTCGAGGACCGTCCCGATGATGCCGCCGTTCAGCACGTTCTCGAATGCCTCGTGATGCTGCTCGGGAACAAAGTCGCAGAGGACGGGCGCGTCGGCCGAGTCCCCGGTCGGAAAGCTCCGGATGCGCAGTCCCTTGTCGTTCGTGGGGCCGCAGCCGAAGCAGCGCCCGTGCGGCGCGAAGGTCTCCTGGAGCGACCTGGTGGTGCTGGACGGCATCTCGTCATGCCTACCTCGCGCGGATGGAGGTAGCCAGCGAACTCGTGGTCACGGCGATGACGAGCGCCGGTTCCGCGTCGACCATCCCGGAGAGCGGACGGCGCCGCCCGCAGCGAGCGGCGAGACGGGCGATCCGAAGTGGTATTCGGGCTCGGGCTGTTCGGCGTCGTGTTCGCGATCAACTCGTCCATCCACTCGCCGCGGCCGCAGGCCTGCTCGAGCGAGCCGGTCATGCTCGCCGAGAGCTCCGGCGCAGACGGTGACTGACGGCCCGGAGCGATCGAGCACTACAGCGGCGCTCCGATCCGGAAACCCACCGAACCGTCCGCCGACAGGGTGTCGCGGACCTCGCGCACGGGTCTCGGCAGCCTGGCGTCGACTTCGATGGCATCCGAGGCACACGGCTCGCTACGACAGGTTGTCGCGACAAGCACGTGCGGGGCCAGCTCCGCCTCACGCTGCCTCGTATGTCCACTCGTGCGCACGTTCATCGGCCGAAAGCTTTCGCACACGACAAGCGACACTCACAATTCAATCTCGAGGTGACTCACGCTTTCACAGGCTAGTTGTTCGGGCGTGCGCGGATCGTCGTTCGCGACGAACAGCATCCTCGTGGTCGGACCGATCTGCGACAGGCGCGCTCGCGCGGATTCCCAGTCGCTCGGTGCGTGATCCTGATGCACGACGAGGGCGACGATTCGCTCTGTCAACATCACGAGCGCGACGAGGCTCATGCTCTCGAGTGCAAGCACCGTGAAGCCGCGATGGCGAAGAGATGCCGCCAGCTCGGCCACGCGGTGGACTTCGAAGGTCCCGATGATCACGACCGTCATCGACGGCTTCAAGTGTGTTCTCGTCGCCGGCGGGAAGGACGCCGGATCCACAAGCACAGCTCGTCCTCACGCGCGGGCTCTCGATGAACGCGGTCGAAGCCGGGTGGCATGTCGCCGCCGAAGCCGTGGTAGGTGACGACGCGCGTGGCCGGTGCGGTCAACGAGAGCTGTCGCTGGACGAAGTCGATGTTCGCGACGTAACGCTCGCGCCGCTCGAGCGCGTCGTCCGGGCCCGAGGAGAGGATCTCGGCGAACGGATTGAACAGGTAAAAGGCGTCGAACGTCGACCAATCCACACCCGTGATATCGCCGAGCAAGAAGTGCGTGCGGTGTTCGACGCGCATCCTGATCGCGGCGGCGTTCGCCAGTTGAACCATCTCGGTGTCCCGCTCGATGCCGAACCAGGTCGAGGTCGTCGTGGCGGCGCCGACGAGACACAGTTTTCCGACCCCGGACCCTACATCGAGGACCCTGCGACCCGGCAACGGCGCTAGTAGCGCCACGGCGCGCAATGCGACGTCGACCGGCGTCCAGTGCAGCCACGATCGGAAGCGCTGAGACGAAGGGAAGACCTGATCGAAGATCAGGTCTTCCATCACGGACCGGTGTCGTAGTGATTCCGCGATCGTTGCCGGCATGGACACCCTGGCTGCATCGGACGCGCCACACGCAAGATTGCAGGATCACGTGGCGTCGCGCGGCGCTCGCAGGCGAGCGGCAACGTACGCGTCACGGTGTCTGAGGGCCGAACGAGCTCCGCCGCGGCAACGTCATGTTGTCGCGGTCTCGCGTCGGATCCACAGACACGCAGAGTCGCCGCGCATCGGGACGCTCTCGACCATCTCGAACCCGGCGGGCATCTCGCCGCCGAACCCGTGATAGGTGACCACCCCGCCTGTGCGAAGCGTGACCAGCTTCCGCTCGACGGCGAGGACCTCGTGAATGTAGGCAGCCTGCCGGATGATCGGATCTTCCGGCGTCGCTGCGTACATCGATCGGCGTCCAGTGAACCTCGGACCGATAACGATGCGTCGCGGGGTAGATGGTGTCGAACACGACGTCAGGGATCGCGACACGTTGCCGGAGCGCAGCCCGGATCGCGACGACGTCGAGCACGGGCCTGTCACTCATGACGCGACGAACGCTTCGTCGCGCAAGACGTCCACGAGCTGCCAGCCGAACACGGGCGCCGGAAGCAGGTGCACCCGACCGCGTGCGTCGGCGGCGGCCTCCTTCAGGCGCACCGGTCGATCGGTCACCACGATCGCGCGCAGCTTCGGCTTGGCTCCGAGCCACAGTCGAAGCGTCTCGATGACGGTGCGATCGTCGCTCGCATGATCCGCCAGCCAGACGAGGGTTCCCTCGCGGGGAGCGTCGAGCGGCGTACGAAAGGCGCGGACGGTGAAGCCCACGTCCTCCAGATACCGCACGAGCTCTTCGTGCGGATCGGTGGACACCAGCGCAACGAGCATACGGTCCACGTCAGCACGAAGTGGACCACTCCCTAAGCCGCGAGAATGCCATCGAGTAGCAGAGTAGTCAGCGGCACGATCATGTTGATCACGACAACCTGTCACCGCTCCTGCAAACCTCGCCGTGTGAAGCGGCGGTGGTGTCGGCTGGATCGCGTTGATCAGCCTCTGGCGCGGCGCTGCAGGGTCCTGACGCTGACCTTGAGGCGCTGGGCGGCGCGGGTGAGGTTGCCATGCTCCGCGCTGATCGCTGCATCGATCACGAGGTCGATGATCTCTTCGAGTGGGCGGTTGGTCGGAACGACGATGGTGTCACCTTGCACGGCGTCCGCACGCCCTTGCCGGATGGTCGGGGGCAGGTCTTGCACGCGGACCGACTTTCCTTCGCGCAGGATGCAGATCAGCTCGACGACATTTCGCAGCTCGCGGACGTTGCCGGGCCAGTCGTAGGCCGTGAGTGCGGCGCGCGCCGATCGAACGAACACCGGAGGCTCGACGTCGTGGATCGCCGACAGCTGCGCGACGAACGCGTCGAGGAGCTCGGGGATGTCCCGTCGACGTTCACGCAGCGGAGGAACTTCGAGGACGATGCCCTGGATCCGGTAGTAGAGATCCGGCCGGAAGCGACCTGCTCGGACCTCCTGTTCGAGTGGACGCAACGTGGCGAGGACCAGGCGGACATCGGCCTCGATCTTCTTGGCTCCGCCGACGCGCATGTAGCGACGCGTCTCGAGAAACCGCAGCATCTTCGCCTGCAGCGCGAGCGGCATCTCCGCGATCTCGTCGAGGAACAACGTGCCGCCGTTCGCGACCTCGATCTTCCCGGTCGAGCGCTCGTTCGCGCCTGTGTAGGCGCCACGTTCGTGTCCGAAGAGCTCGCTCTCGAAGAGGGCCTCCGGGATGGCAGCGCAGTTGATCGGGACAAACGGCCCGCCACGGCGCGGTGACATCTCGTGAAGGCGCCGCGCCATGACCTCTTTGCCCGAACCACTCTCGCCGGCAAACGTGACCGTCACTTCCTTCACCGCCACCGCGCGCAGGAACCGATCGAACGAACGCATCACCGGCGACGCCATGACCGGCTCGAGCACGACGATGGGACGGCGCTTCGGCATCACGGTCGCAGTCTACGTCCTCCCGTCTGTGCTCGTTCGTAGAGGACGATCGAAGAGACCGGCAGAGTGACGTTTCTCTCGGAAGCTACCTGCAGTTCGCTCCAATGTGCTGACGTATCCAGCGCGAGAACACGCTTCACCCCGCGACACCTTGTCGTTTGCGATCCTCCGCCCTTCGCACGATCTCGCGCTGCGAGGCGGACGGCCGTGCAACGTGACGTTTGGACCGTGGCGCACCCCTTGCAACTCGGGAGGCCACCGATGGTCGGGTCTGCACTGTTCTTAACAAGCATCCCGGTGCTTCTGATCGGAGTGGGCCTCGCGGCGGGGCTTCGAACCAACCAGGCGCGCGGAATCGCCGCGCTCGTCACGCAAGGGATCGCCACGCTCCTCGTGCTCGTCAGCATCTGGCCGATCCTGGCAGGTGACGCCTCGATCGAAGTGATGTGGCCGTGGCCGGCTCCGATCGACCAGATCGCCTTTCGGCTCGATGCGCTCGGCGCGTTCTTCCTCGCGTGGTCGCTGCCGATGACGTTCCTCGGCACGCTGTACGCCGTCGGTTATCTCCAGCCGTACTTCCATGCGGGACGCAACGGTGGTCCGCACTTCGCGTTGCTCAACATGACGTCCGTCTCGTTCGTGCTGATCTACTCGGTGCAGAACGCGCTCGTATTTTTGCTCGGCTGGGAGATCGCCGCCGTCGCGGCATGGCTCCTCGTCATCTGGGACTACCGCAATCAGAAGATCCGGTTCGCCGGGTTCAACTATCTCGTCTCGACGCATGTCGGCCTGTTCGTGCTGGTCGCGGCGTTCATGCTGCTCCACAGCTACACGGGCTCGATGGACTTCGCCGAGTTCGGGAAGTACCTCTCGAGTCATCCCGCGGGGCAGGGGACCGTGTTCTTGCTCCTCGGGATCTCGTTCGCGCTGAAGTCAGCGTTCTTTCCATTCCACACCTGGCTCCCACGCGCGCACTCGGCAGCGCCCGCGCACGTCTCGGCCTTGATGTCAGGTGTGATCCACAAGGCGGGGCTCTTCGGGTTTCTTCGCTTCACGCTCCTCGCGGGGAAGCCCGAGGCATGGATGGGCTGGTCCGTGCTGATCTTCGGCGCGACGTCCGCGATCTTCGGCGTGCTGTACACGGCGACCCAGCGAGATCTGAAGCGCTTGCTTGGCTACTCGTCGACCGAGAACGTCGGCATCGCGGCGATGGCGTTCGGTGTCGGCATGCTCGGGTGGGCGTGGTCCAATCCGGCACTCGCGACGCTCGGGTTTGGCGCCGGGCTGCTTCACATTCTCAACCACGCGCTCTTCAAGTGCTCGCTGTTCTACGCGGCCGGCGCCGTGTACCGCGCCACTCACACGATCGATCTCGAGCGACTCGGCGGCCTGGCGCGCCGCCTTCCGCGCACCGCGGTCTGCTTCCTGATCGGCGGCCTCGCGATGTGCGCGCTGCCCCCCTTCAACGGGTTCGTCAGCGAGTTCTTGATCTATTCGGGACTGTTCTCGGGTGCGGCCCCTACCGCCGAGGGCGATGTCGTCCTCGTCTGTGCGGCGGCGGTGCTGGCGTTCGTCGGCGCGGTCGGCGCCCTTTCGACAACGCGCGCGTTTGGCCTCGCCTTCCTCGGGGTCGCGCGCGATCCGTCGATCCACGTCGGTGAGGACGCCCCGCATTCCATGGCGATCCCGATGGCCGTCCACAGCATCGGGATCCTGGTGCTCGGCGTGTACCCCGATGTCGCGCTGCGGCTCGTCGAACCTGCGCTGCAGCTGTTCCGCTTCGAGCTCGGGGCTGCTGCCGCGACGGATCTGTCCGAGGTGCTGAGCCCTGTCATCTGGGCGTGCCGAGGCCTCGCCATCGTGCTCGGAGTCTTGATGGTGGCCGCATGGCGACGGCGCGCGAACGCGCGCGAGAGCGTGACCTGGGGATGTGGGTACACGGCCGGAACAGCACGGATGCAGTACACGGGAGGCTCGTTCTCCGCGCAGCTCTCGACGCTGTTTCGCCCCGCGGTCCCGGTGGTGACGCGCGAGCACCTGCCGACGGAGCCGTTTCCGCAGCACGCCTCTCACCTCTCGACGAATCACGTCGACGCCGTGGAGCGCCGGATGTTCGAGGTCCTTGGGCAGGGCGAACAGTTCGTGCAGGACACGTCCGCCCGGATCCCGGAGCAGCCGCGGTTTGCGTTCGCCGCCGGCCTGATCGCGCTCGTCGTGGTCGCGCTGGTCGCGCTCGGCGAGGTGCTATGAACGTCGTCGCGAACATCATCGCGATGCTCGTGATGCCGATCGTCCTCGTCGGGACGATCAATCGGGTGAAGGCACGCTGGTCAGGGCGTCGCGGGCCGCCGATCGCTCAGCTCGCCTTCGACCTCTGGAGGCTCGCGCGCAAGACGCCGGTCTACAGCAAGGTGACAACGCCCGTGTTCCGGCTCGGGCCGATCGTCGTGCTCGTGACTGCGGTCGCGTCGGCCTGCGTCGTGCCGCTCGTCGGGCTGACCTCCCTCGTCGCATTCCCGTTCGACTTCGTCTGGTTCGCGTACGTGTGGTCGTTCGGTCGCGTCGCGCTGATGCTCGGAGCGCTCGACACCGGCAGCTCGTTCGAGGGGATGGGCGCCTCCCGCGAGGCGACCTTCGCGACGCTGCTCGAGCCGGTGCTGTTTCTCGTCGCCGGCGCGCTGTGCCTGCATACCGGCGCGCGCAGCTTCGAGGCAGCGCTGGTGCCGAGGCTCGACGGGCCGTCGGCGGTCGTGATGTGGGTGGCCGCGATCGCGGCGCTCCTCATCGTCGTCCAGGTCGAGTCCGCCCGCATGCCCGTCGATGACCCGACCACCCACCTCGAGCTGACGATGGTGCACGAGGTGATGATCCTCGATCACAGTGGCCTCGAGCTCGCGCTCCTGCAGCTCGGTGCGGCGATCAAGTTGTTCGTCGGTGTGTCCGTGATCGCGATGCTGCTGAATCCGCTTGCTGGTGAGCCCTCGCTCGTCGCGGCAGGCGCTCACCTCGGCTGTTGCCTCGCGATCGCGGTTGCCATCGGCATGTCCGAGTCGTTGATCGCGCGCCTGAAGCTCCGCGTCATCCCGCAGTACATCGTCGTGGGGCTCGTCGCGGCGGGCATCGCGTTGATCTCGATGCTCGGGCGCGGAGGTCGCGGATGAACCCGCTGTTGATCGGCTTCGTCGGCGTCCTGCTCGTTCCGCTGTTCGTGGCCTCGTGGCGGCTGAGCCTGTTCGGCCTGGCCGCACAAGCCCTGCTCATGGCGTGGATCAGCTACCAGCTCGATCCTGGCCTGTCCTCCGTCGGTGCGTGGGTCGGCATGTTTGATTTGGTGGTGGTGCGCGGCCTCGGCGCGCCGCTCGCGCTCTATGCGGTGCTCCGCTCACAGCGCGTGACGGCTCGCAACGACGTCATCTTGCCGAACTTGATGTCGTGGACGCTCGCGATCGCGCTCGTGCTCGTCGCGTTTCGATTCGCCGACATGCTCGTTCCGATCGAGGGTAACGAGCATTCGGTCGTTGCCGGAGCGACCGCGGGGCTGCTGCTGGGGCTCCTGGTCCTCGCGACGCAGACAGGCCCGTTCAGCCAGATGGTCGGGGCGCTGCGGATCGAGAACGGGATCGCGTTGTTCGAGCTCGGTGACGGTCACCACGAGCTCGCGATCCAGATCGCGCAGACGGTCATCCTGATCGTGACGGTGCTGTTGTTTCGCTGGTATCTGAAGTCGCTGCCGCGAGCGAGCACGGTCAAGGTGAGCGCCGTCGAAGGTATGTCGTGACCTGGCTCCTCCTCGTAGGCATTCCGATCACGAGCGCGCTCGCCGTCCTGACGACCCGGGTCGCCAGCCGCGCGTCGACGGTGCTGCTCGTCACGGCGGCCATGACCTCGATCGTCGCCACGGTGCAGGCGGCCCTGCCGACGGAGGCGCCGTTCCTGGAGGGGTATCTGCACGGCGACGCGACGGTTCAGCTGTTCGCGCCGGTGATCAACTTCATCTTCACCGGGATCGCGGTGTATGTCCGCGCGCGTGTCGCGACCGAGCCTGCGTCGCGGCGCTTCGTGTTTCTCGCGCTCGCGTTCCTGGCCGCGTCGAACCTCGCGCTCTTGAGCAATCACCTCCTGCTGATGTGGATCGGCATCGAGTGCACGACGCTCGCGGCTGCTCTCATGATCGTCCGTAGTGACGCACCTGCGTCTCGGCTCGCGTCGTGGAGGTACTTCCTGTTCTCGTCGGTCGGGCTGGGGCTCGTGTTGCTCGGGCTTTCGTGCCTGACGCGCAGCATGGAGCTCGCCGGGCAGGAGCCCACGCTGTTCCTCGATGCGATGCCCGCCGCCGTGGCGAACCCGACGAACGCCTGGCGCGAGCTCGGGGTCGCCCTCGTCGTGCTGGGCATCGGGACGAAGCTCGGCCTCGCGCCGATGTACAGCTGGTTGCCCGAGACGTACGACGAAGCACCCGCATCGGTCACGGCGATGCTCGGCGCGGTGCAGTTCAACTGCGCGCTGGTGTTGCTGTTCCGCATCGTGCACATCTACCGGCCGGGCAGCGGCGGGCTGATCACCGGCGAGCTACTCACGATCGGGCTCGCCTCGGTGGCGATCTCGACGGCAAGCATCGTTGCCACACGCAACTTCAAACGACTCCTCGCCTACGCCTCGATCAATCACGCGGGCGTCATCGCCATCGGGCTGGGGCTCGGGACTTCCGCCTCCTACGGGCTGCTCTTGTATGTCCTCAGCAACGCGTTCATCAAGGCCATCCTGTTTCTCACGGCGGGCAAGATCGAGGCGCATTACGGCACGAAGGACACGAAGTTGATCCAGGGGCTGATCAAGGATCTCCCGTACAGCGGGCTGTTCCTGATGGTCGGCACGTTCGCGCTGCTTGGCTTTCCGCCGTTCGGGAGCTTCCTCGGCGAGCTGCTCATCCTCTCCGCACTGGTCACCAGTGGTCAGATGTTCGTGTTCGCGACGTTCTGCATGCTGATCACGGTGTCGTTCGTGGCGACGGGACGAACGATCTTTCCGATGATCTGGGGCGAGCCGAAGCAGGCCCGCACGTGGCCGCGGCAGCGGGTCACCGCGGGGCTCCACAAGCTGATCTTTCTCATCCTGCTGCTGATCCTCGGCATCTACATCCCGCCGCAGATCAACTCGCTCATGACCGACGTCGCGCACTCGCTGGAGAGTCCATGAGCTCCGTGCTCGTCCATCGCGAAGCCGCCGGCGACGTGGAGCTGCTGGAGATCGGTCCCTGGCGAGCCAAGCTGCTCGAACGCGCGCGTGCGGGGCTGCGGCCCGTGACCATGTACGGCCGCCGCGACGGCGATCGCGTGCTGCTCACGGTCGTCCATCAAGACGGCTCGCGGCTCGTGGTGTCGAGGACCTCCGTCGAGCCCACGCATGGCTATCACGAGCTGACCTCGGACCTGCCGGCCTTGCACTGCTTCGAGCGCGAGCTGCACGAACAATTCGGGCTGCGCATCGCGGGGCATCCATGGCTCAAGCCAGTGCGCTTCGAGGGACTCGACCAGGCCGCGATGGGCTCGTATCCGTTCTATCGGGTCGACGGCAAGGAGGTGCACGAGGTCGCGGTAGGGCCGATCCACGCGGGCGTGATCGAGCCGGGGTCGTTCCGGTTCATGTGCTTTGGCGAGCACGTCTTGCACCTCGAGATTCACCTCGGCTACCAGCACCGTGGGGTGGAGAGCCGGCTGCTCGAACGCGAACCGCGCGCGCTGGCGCCCTGGATCGAGACGCTCGCGGGGGACACGAGCGTGGGCCACTGCTGGGCGTACTGCGCGGCGATCGAGCAGCTCGTCGGCCACGAGCTCGATCCCGAGATCGAGCTCGCGCGCGCCGTCGCACTCGAGCTGGAGCGCGTCGCGATGCACCTCGCCGGACTCTCCGGGCTGTCGGCGGACGTCGGGTTCCTGCCGGGCGCGTCGACGTATGGTCGCCTGCGGACCACCGCGATCAACACGTCGATGCGGCTCTGTGGCAGCCGGTTCGGGCGTGGCGCCCTGCGGCCGGGTGGCAACGGCATGCTCCTCGACGAGGAGCTCGCGGCGCTCGTGCGGGCGAACGTGAGCCTGTTGCGGCACGACGGGGCCATCATCGACGACTGCTTTCTCTCGGCCCGTTCGGTCCGTCATCGGCTCGCGGCCGTGGGTGTGCTGTCGCCCGAGACGGCAACTCAGCTCGGCGTCGTCGGGATGGCAGCGCGGAGCGCCGGCATCGCGATCGATACTCGGCCGCCGGCACAAGGGATCTACGAGCACCACCCGATCAAGCTCTGCACCGAATCCGGCGGCGATTGCTGGGCGCGCGCACGCCTCCGGATCGCGGAGATCGACGCATCGCTGTCGTGGCTCGAACGTGTCATGGGCGAACCGCGCGCGTGGAAGCCGCAGCGCTCGCAGTTGCCCGCGCTTCCTTCATCCCGGCTCGCCATCGCCGTGGTCGAAGGCTGGCGCGGCGAGGTGGTCCACTGCCTCGAGACGGGCGCAGACGGTGCGCTCGTCCACTACAAGGTGCAGGACCCTTCGCTGCGCAACTGGATGGGGCTCGCGGTCGCCGTGCGAGGCAATGACATCTCGGACTTTCCGATCTGCAACAAGAGCTTCGACCTCTCCTACTGCGGGAACGACCTATGAAGATGTTCAGAGCGCTGCGCGTCCGGATGTCGCAGGGGAAGCAATTCATCACGGACGTCCGCGCCGCAAAGCCCATTGGCTTTCGCGGGCTGCCGAGGATCGCGGACGGCGCGTGTGCAGCGGGCTGCGACGCCTGCGCCGCAGCGTGTCCAACTGGGGCCATGCGGCTGGAGCCGCTCTCGATCGATCTCGGACGCTGCATCTTCTGTAACGAGTGCGTCCTCGCGTGCCCCGAAGCCAAGATCGAGCTGACGCCCGAGCCGCGCATGGGAAGTGCGGTTCGGACGGAGCTCGTGGTGACGGCCGGCTCCCAGGAGCGCACGAAGATCCGCGCGCACGAGGGCTTCGCGCGGATGTTCAAGCGCTCCCTGAAGTTGCGGCAGGTCTCGGCGGGTGGCTGCAACGGGTGCGAGCTGGAGCTCAACGCGACGGCGAACGTCAACTTCGATCTGCAGCGCTACGGGATCGAGTGGGTCGCGTCCCCTCGCCATGCCGATGTGCTCGTCCTCTCGGGAACGTTGACGCGGACGATGAAGGACGCCGTACGCCTCGCATGGGACGCGATGCCCGAGCCGCGCTTCGTGGTCGCGGTCGGGGCATGCGCGATCTCGGGTGGGCTCTACGAAGGCGCGCGCGGGGTGGAGCGCGGGTTCCTCGATGACGTCATCCCGGCGCTCTATGTACCTGGCTGCCCGCCGCATCCGCTGACGTTCGTCAATGCGATCCTCGATCTCCTCGGAGTTTCGTAGCTCCGTGACGCGGGTGCCGTGGAGGCTGCGGCAACGTGTCTGCCGACGAGCGACAACACGTCCACGAGCGCGACAGGTTGTCGTTTCGACGGTGGCCGCTGTGGTGGCTCTCGGTAACCGCATGGAACCCATGACCGTCTCGTCTGGTCCACGCCGTGCAAGTTGGTGGATGCGATGACCTCTCAGCCCGCGTGCGACGTCGATGAAGACCACGCCTTCGATCACCAGTTGCCGCGCCGGATGCAGATGAAGTCGTCGATCCACTTCACGCCGGTCGCCGTCGCACGATGCGCGGCCCGTCTCCTGGCGCCTCATCACGGCATGCGTGTGCTCGACGTCGGTGCGGGGCCCGGCAAGTTCTGTGTCGTCGCCGCGTGTGAGGTCCCGGCATGTACGTTCGTCGGTGTGGAGCTCCGCCCCCACCTCGTGCGGCTGGCGAGAAAGCTCGCCACGCGGCTCTCGCTCGCGAACGCGATGTTTCTCGATGGCGACGCGCTCGATCTCGACTGGTCCGAGTACGACGCGTTCTACTTCTACAATCCGTTCGCCGAGCAGATGTACGAGGCGGCGTTCGTGCTCGACCGGACGCTGCACCTCGACCCCTCGAGGTTCAGCGAGTACGTGATGGGCGCTCGCCAGCGCCTGGCGTTCGCGCGAATCGGGACACGGGTCGTCACGTATCACGGCTTCGGTGCGTCGCCGCCGCATGGCTACGACCTCATCGAGACCCATCCGATCGGCACCGACTGCCTGGAGTTGTGGATCAAGACCCGAGACCTCTCTGCAACCGCCGCCGAAGACCCGACGTCATGAAGAGCAACAGCATCGACACGGTCCTGGAGGTTCGGCTTCGTCACGAGCCGGGCACGCTCGCGCGACTCGCGGCCGCGATCGCCGAGCAAGGTGGGTTGCTCTGCGAGATCGAGACGCTGCGCATCGGCGACGAGCAGACCCTGCGCGAGATCACCGTCGAGACTCACAGCACGGCGGACGTCGCGCGGGTGATCGCGGCGGTCGAGAAGGTTGATGGCGTGACCGTGATGTCGACGCGCGATCGCGTGATGGACATGCACCAGGGCGGCAAGATCCGGATCGGCAGCCGCCTCGCGCTGAAGAACGTCCGCGATCTGCGGACCATCTATACCCCTGGCGTCGCGCAGGTCGTGCGCGCGATCCAGGCTGATCCTGCCGTGGCGTGGACGACGACGTGGAGAGGCGGGACCGTGGCGATCGTGACCGATGGAAGTCGCGTGCTCGGGCTCGGCAACGTCGGGCCGCTCGCTGCGCTTCCCGTCATGGAAGGAAAGGCGGTCCTCTACGACAAGCTCGCCGATGTCTCCGCCGTGCCGCTCGTCCTGGACATCGCGACGCCTGCCGAGTTCATCGAGACGGTCGTCCGGGTGTCACCGGGGTTTGCCGCGATTCATCTCGAGGACATCCGCTCTCCCGACTGCTTCGAGATCGAGCGGCAACTGAGCGAGCGTCTGCGCAAGCCGGTGTTCCACGACGATCAGCACGGCACCGCGACCGTGGTCCTGGCGGCGATCATGAATGCCACGAAGAGTGTCCGCATCCCACTCGCCCGTGCACGCGTGGGAGTGATCGGGCTCGGCGCGGCAGGCACGGCGATCGCGAGCCTCGTGAGGAGGTTTGGGGTCGATGAAGTCCTCTGCCACGATCCCGATCCGCGAGCCACCGCACGCGCGATCGCGGTGGGCGCTCGGTCGGTCTCGTTCATCGATCTGCTCGCGACGGCGGACATCGTGATCGCGGTCACGGGCCGCGCTCGCTTGATCGATCCGGAACAGATCCGGCGTGGTCAGATCGTGCTCGCACTCTCGAACCCAGACCCCGAGATCGATCCCAAGGCAGCGCTCGCGGCTGGTGCGGCGTTGGCGTCGGACGGCCGCGCGATCAACAACGCGCTGGCGTTTCCGGGCCTGATGCGTGGCGCGATCGAATCCAGGAGCCGCGTCATCAACCACGACATGATGATCGAGGCCGCACGCGTCATCGCGAGTCGGACGGAGCCTGGGGAGCTTGTTCCATCGCCGCTCGCCCGCGAGTTGCACGAAGCGATCGCCGCGGGTGTCGTGAAGCACGCGCGCAAGACCGGCATGGCAGGAACGGCGGCGCCATGAGCGAGCATGCAGTCAGGAAGCGCAGCAGCGATGCGTGCGCGTCGAGCCTCGATCGTCAGTTCGATCGGCTGATCCCGCGCGAGTTACGCCACCTCTCGTCGACGCACTGGACCCCAGTTCAAGTCGCAGTGCGCGCGGCGAGCCTGCTCTGTGCGACGCGACGCACGCGCGTCCTCGATGTCGGCTCCGGTGTCGGAAAGCTGTGCTCGATCGGCGCGCTCTCGAGCGTCGGCACGTGGGTTGGAGTGGAACAACACGCGTCGCTCGTCAGCACCGCGATGGACCTCGCACGCTCGCTGGGCGTCGCAGAGCGCACGCGGTTTGTTCAGAGCGATGCGTTCTCGATCGACTGGTCCGAGTACGACGCGCTCTACTTCTACAACCCCTTCGAACTGGCCCTGTTCGGCGACGTCAGCCTGAACCCGTCGCGGACGGTGCAGATCGCGCGTGTGCAGCAGCGTCTCGCGGCAATGCCGAATTGCACGCGTGTGGTCACGTTCCACGGCTTCGGCGGTGTGATGCCATCGACGTTCGAGCTGCTCTATCACGAGCGGGTGCTCGCGGTCGGACTCGACCTGGCGCTATGGATCCAGCGCCCGAGTCGACAGCTCATCGTGGCGTCATGAAACAGAACGCCGTCGCGCTGGTCTCGCGCGCCGACAAGGCGCGAGTCCAGATCACGAGGTATCTCCGAAACAGCGGCTACGAGGTGTTCGAGTGTGAAGAACTCTCGATCCCTGGCCGGTTTGCCGGCGTCGTCGTCGTGGACGATCAGGAATCGGACCTCGCGCGGTCGCGCGTGCAGTCGTGGATGAAGCTGCCGATGCCGCCGCGCGTGGTCGTGATCAGCTCGAAACCAGCCGGCTGGAAGGCGTTGTCGCTCGCGCACAACGACCACGTGTTCGTGCTCGCGGGGCCGGCCTTTGGCTGGGAGATCGTGGATGTGCTTCGTATGGCGCCGCCGGAACCACCACGTCGCGTGTGACGTGAGGCGCACCAAGGAACAAAGAACGCGTCGGCGCTTTTCTGCATGTACATATCGTGATATAGGAATGCATGCTGTCCAGCGCGTCGAACCTCGAAGACGTTCGCCCTCTGACCCGCGTGTTTCGGGCGCTCGGTGACGAGACGCGCGTCCGGATCGTCGCGCTGCTCGTGCACGGCGAGCTGTGCGTCTGTCACGTCGAGGAGGCGCTGGGCCTGAGCCAGCCCAACTGCTCGCGGCAGCTCGGCATCCTGAAGTCAGCGGGGATCGTGGACAGCCGTCGTGAAGGCACCTGGGTCTACTACCGGATCACCGAGCAGGAGCACGCGTCGGTGACGAGCGTGCTTGCGGTGCTCGCCAGGACCTTCGGCGCGGAGCGGTCGCTGCGTGCCGACCACACGCGGCTGAAGAAGAACTGTGGTCCGGACGCATGCAAGTGATCGGAGCCTTCATGACCTCACAGCTCGTCCTGTTCGCCTGCACCCACAACTCGGGGCGCTCGCAGATCGCGAACGCGTTCTTCAACGAGCTGGCCGACCCTGCGAAGGCGCATGGCATCGCGGCCGGGCTCGAGCCATCCGAGCGAGTCCAGGAGGAGGTGGTCGACGTGATGCGGGAGGTCGGCCTGGACCTGTCCACGGTACAACCGGTCGAGCTCACCGGTCGGATGCTGACCGAGCTGAATTTTCTGGTGACGCTCGGGTGCGCCGAGCGTTGTCCCACCATCCCCCTCGGACGGCGGGAGGACTGGCGGCTGCGCGACCCAGGGGGCCTGACCCTCGCCGAGGTGCGCGCGATTCGTGACGAGATCCGAGGGCTTGTCGCACAGCTGATCCAGCACCACGGATGGGCCCGCGACGAGCGTGCGCGCCCGCACCTCGTGCCGATCGAGCTCGGGTAAGTTTTCTTTGCGTCCTTTTGAACCAGACATCGTCTCCCTAGACAGGAGCATCAAATGAGCGATCTAACGGCAGACAAGACGCGGACCATCGTCCGCGAGCACTACGCGAACGTTTCCACGAAGGCAGCCAGCGCCTCGCCGGGTTGCTGCGGCGCCATGCCCGCGGGCCAGTCGCGCGAGCTCGGATACTCGGAGGGCGATCTCGCCGCGGTGCCCGAAGGCGCCGACCTCGGCCTCGGCTGTGGCAACCCGACCGCGATCGCCGCGCTCAAGGCCGGCGAGACCGTCCTCGACCTCGGCTCCGGTGGCGGCTTCGACAGCTTCCTCGCGGCCCGAGCCGTCGGCCCGACCGGCCGCGTGATCGGCGTCGACATGACGCCCGAGATGATCAGCCGAGCCCGCGAGAATGCGCGCAAGGTCGAGGCGAAGAACGTCGAGTTCCGCCTCGGCGAGATCGAGCACCTCCCGGTGGCGGATCAGACCGTCGACGCGATCATGTCGAACTGCGTGATCAACTTGTCGCCCGAGAAGGAGGCCGTGTTCAGCGAGGCGCTTCGCGTGCTCAAGCCCGGTGGCCGGCTCGCGATCAGCGACGTGGTCGCGATCGCGCCGATTCCGCCGGCGCTCCAGACGCAGGCCGCCGCGCTCGCCGGCTGCATCGCGGGCGCCGCGCCGCTCGAGGACCTCGAGGGCATGCTCGCGCGAGTCGGCTTCGTGGACATCCGGGTCACGATCGCGCCCCGGAGCGCCGAGATCGTCGACTCGTGGCTCGCCGGCGCGAGCAAGTTCATCGCCTCGGCGACGATCGAAGCCCGCCGCGTCGATCCGAACGCGACGAAGACGGCTGCTTCCTGCTGCGAGCCGAGCTGCTGCAAATGACCCTGTCCGCCGTGCCATGGAGCGATGTCGCGGCGCGGCTGCGTCCATTCGTGGCGCGGCGCGTTCCGTCGAGCGACATCGACGACGTCGTCCAGGACGTCCTCGTGCGCATCCACCGCGGACTCCCGGACGTGCGCGATGACGATCGGTTCGCGGCCTGGATGTTCCAGGTCGCGCGCAACGCGATCACGGATGTCGGCCGCAAGCGCGCACGAAGTCCCCTCGAGCCCGGCGACGGCTCCGAGGAGATTGCTTCGGAGCTGGGCGCAGGAGACGACGACCGGCAGGCCGCCGATTCGCTCGTCGGCTGCGTGTCGCTGTTCGTCGCGCTACTGCCATCGCCGTACCGCGAGGCGATCACGCTGGTCGAGCTCGAAGGCATGACGGCGAAGCAAGCCGCCGAGATGGTCGGGATCTCGGTGTCGGGCATGAAGTCACGCGTCCAGCGTGGGCGTGCGCAGCTGCGCGAGATGTTCGAGCGGTGCTGCGAGATCGCGGTCGATGCTCGCGGCAAGGTCACGGACTTCACGCCACGGCCACAGCCGTGTAAGCCCTGCACCTGATCAGCGCGGGGCGACTACCGCTCTCCTTTGTAGCGCAGGAAGATCGGCAGTACGACCAGCGTGTACGCGAGGCACGCGCTCACGATGAACCCGAGGTCTCGTAGCGTCAGGCGCACGGTGAACCCGGGACGGTGGGTGCGGATCGCACCGGTCCACGCACCGACGAGGCCGAAGAAGATCCACAGCACCGAGTGGTACGCGAACGAGAGGGTGTTGATCTGGAACAGGATGCCGGCCCACGCGGCGAGGAGGCCCATGCCCCAGACCCGCGCGACCTCCGCGCCCGGCACGCTCGCGAGCTGATGGATCCCGACGATCAGTGACTTGATCGTCACGTAGATCATGCAGACGAACAGCACCATGCCGAGGAAGCCGAGCTCGGCCAGCGTCAGCACGAACGAGTTGTGCGCCGTCATCCAGTGGTTGTGGACGAACTGACCGGCGCCGACCCCGACGACGGGGTTCTTCTCGAACATCGCCAGGCCGCTCGACCACGCCTCGTAGCGAAGCGCCGTCGAGATCTCGGCGGCGCTCCCGCCGCGGCCGCCGAACATCAGCAGTGGTAACGCGGCGGCGACGGCCGGGATCATCGTCCACACGCCGTAGCGGCGGACGACGTAGACGCCGAACACGAGCATGGCCGAGACCAGGCCGCCACGCGACTGCGAGAGCAGGGCGGTGAGCAGCACGAGCCCGATGCCGAGCACACACGCGAGCGCCCCGGCGCTGCTGCTCTTGCGCCGCGCGAACGCGATCAGCAGCGCGAGCGCGCCTGCGTTGATCGTGAGCGCGACCTCGTTCGGATCCTGGAGCTCGCCGCGGTAGCGAACGCGGCCCATGACCGAGTGCGTTCCCATCAGGCCGACGTGCTCGCAGCGATACTGCAGCCCGGGCTCGGCCTGGGGGCCATAGCATTGCTCGACGAGGTCGCAGGCGCGGCCGTCGGGTCGACCCTCGGTGTCGCCGGTCATGTCTTCGCCGCCGACACACTCGGTCGGGCTGACGCCCTGATGAAAGCAGATGAACGTGATGAACAGGCAGCTCGCGACCATCACGCCGGCGACGATCTGGAACGTCCGGAACTTCTGGATGCCGTGCGCGATCGTCGCGTAGAGCGCGAACAAGATCGCCATCGTGACGGTCTTGCCGAGCAGCTTCTCGGGGACGACGACCGCGATCGTGACCAGGGCCCAGCCGAGAAACGCGATCGCCCACGGCAGGCCGGGAGTCGCGATCGGCTGCAGCCTACGGAGGCGGATGTCGACGATCCACCCGAACACCGCGAGCACCGTGAACAGGTGGAGGAAGGGTACCCGCTGGAGCAGCGGCACCGCCTCCTGCGGTCGCGCGAGGATGAACACGATCAAGGCAATGACGCCGGGAATCGCGAACACGCGGGCGTGACCTGCAACTCGCTTGCCTCGCGCGACCCGGCCGCGGGCGCGCTGCGAGCGGGGGCGTCGCGAGCGTGGCGGAGCCGGGACGCTCGCGCGTGCGCCGGCGAGACAGAGCGGGAGCGCTAGCCGCCGCTCAACGCGCCGACGATCTGGAGGTCGGAGCCCGCAGGGATCGCGGCGGCGAGCTCGTCCTGGCGCTCGCCGCCGACGAACAGGATGATGTGGCGGCGCACGCGGTCCTGCTCGTCGATGACGCGGAAGCGAAGGCCGGGGAACTGGCGGTCGAGGTCGACGAGCACCGCGGCGAGCGTGGCACCGTCGGCCTCGACCTCGGCACGGCCTCTCGTGTAGCTGCGCAGCTGCGTGGGCACGACGACGCGCACGATCAGCCGGGCTCGCCGACCGTCGCCGCGAAGATGTGGGGCAGATGGCGGAACAGGCAGCGGAAGCTCGCGCCTTCGTCGTCGCTGGCCCAGACCTCGCCCGACGTCGTGCCGAGGTAGAGGCCGATCGGATCGCGCGCGTCGGCGCACATCGCCTGGCGCTTGACCGTCCACCACGCTTGCTCGCGCGGGAAGCCCTCGTCGCGGCGCTGCCAGGATTCGCCGCCGTCACGCGTGGCGAACACCGCGGGCTTGCCGCCGGGCGAGGTGCGAGGCCAGTCACCGGTGCCGTCCATCGGGAACACCCAGGCAGTGTCCGGATCGCGCGGATGCACGACGACCGGAAATCCGACGTCGCCGATCTCGGCGGGCATCGCCTTGCCGACGCGCAGCCAGCGATCGGCCGGGCGATCGAGGCGATAGATGCCGCAGTGGTTCTGCTGCCAGAGCCGATCGGGTGCGGCAGGGTGCTGCACGACGCAGTGCGGATCGTGGCCGTACTCGCGCTCGCTGCCATCTTCCTTCGGTGGGAAGAAGTCGGTGGCCACGCCGAGGTTGAGCGGCCGCCACGACGAGCCGCGGTCGCTCGACTCGAAGATGCCACCGCCCGACATCGCGATGTAGAGGTGCGCCGGATCGCGCACGTCGACGATGATCGAGTGCAGCTTGCCGCCGTCGGGCGTCTCGTCCTTGTCGCTGCCGACCCACTTCGGCTGATCGGGATGGTCGTTGAAGCCGGCGACGGGATCCCAGCTGCGGCCGCCGTCGTCGCTACGGAACAGGCCCTTCGGAGAAGTGCCCGCGTACCAGACGTCGGGTTCGCTCGCGTGGCCCGGCGTCAGCCAGAACACGTGGTCGACCGCTCGCCCCCGCGGCTCGCCCTTGACGAACTGCGGCGGTCGCGCGGCCTCCTTCCAGGTGGTGCCGCCGTCGTCGCTGCGGAACACCGTCGGGCCGAGGTGCCACTGGCGCGACGCGCAGAGCAGCGTCTTGCGATCGCGCGGATCGAGCACCACGTGGTGGCACTGCTGGCCGAGGAAGCTGGGAGCGCCGAGCGACCACGTGCGGCGGTCGGCGCCGGCGGTGGCGATCCACACGCCTTTGCGGGTTGCGAGGAAGAGCTGTAGCGGCACGAGAACCTCCGAAGCGGCGCGAACGTAGCACCGCGCCGGTGCGACTCGGGCGCGCGGTATGCACTTCTCGACGTGGAAGGAAGGGGGAGACCATGGCCACTCAAGACCAGAATGAAGCGGAGGTCCGGAAGGTCCTCGACACGTTGATCGAGGGTGCCCGCCGCAAGGACATCGCGCAGGTGATGTCGTGCTACGCGCCCGACCTCGTCGCGTTCGACCTGATGCCACCGCTCACGACCGCCGGCGCCGAGCCGTACAAGAGGAACTGGGAGCTGGCATTCGCGATGTCGGAGGGTCCGTTCGGAATCGAGCTCTGGAACGTCGTGCTCGCGGTGGGCGCGGATGTGGCGTTCGCGCACGCCCTCCAGCACTGCACCGGTACGAGCAAGCAAGACGGCAAGCCGTTCGACATGTGGCTCCGCGACACGATGGGGTTCCGCCGGGTCGACGGTGCCTGGAAGATCGTCCACGAGCACGGCGCGGGTCGCGCTCACGCTTCGCTTGCCCGGAGGGCTGACGACGGCGGAGATCGCGCGCGCGTTCCTCGTCCCCGAGCCGACGATCGCACAACGGATCTGCTCGCGAAGCTCGGCCGCGTCGACGAGGCGCGCGTGGAATTCGAGCGCGCGGCATCGCTCACGCGCAACACCCGCGAGCGCGAGGTGTCCCTCGCGCGGGCCGCGGCGGTCACGGGTGCGCGGCGATGAAGTCCTCGAGCACGCGATAGAACGCCTCGGGATCGTCTTGCATGATGAAGTGGCGGGTGCGCGGGACGACGACGACGCGGTGGTTCCGGATCGGCGCGAGCAGCGCGCGGATGCGCTTCTGCGACGGCGTGTCGGCGAGGATCGCGAGCACGGGCACCTGGATCTTCGGCACGTCGGGCCGCAGGTCGATCGTGTTGAGCTCGTAGTAGGCCTTCGAGTACGCGCGGGGGTCCGAGCTCGCCACCGCGGTAATGATCGCCTCGTGCTTCTTCGGATCGGTGAACATCGGCGAGAACCGCTCGCGGATCCGCGTGGCGAACGCGACGCCGGACATCGCCTCGTATGCATCGCGCTGCTTGCGCGCGATCGGCTCCCACTCGGGATCGCCGCCGCCGAGCGTGGGCGCCGAATCGACGACGACGACCGGTCCGACGAGCTCGGGCTCGGCCTCGGCGAGCCACAGCGCGAGGAAGCCGCCCATGCTGTGCCCGACGATGATCGGACGTTCGAGCTTGCGCTCGCGGATGTACTCGGCGAGCTCGACGCGCATCGCCGCCATGACCGGCTGGTCGATCGGTGGCCGACCCGCGAAGCCGGCCGCGGTGATCGTGTGGAGCTCGCCATGCGTCAGGTGCTCGGTCGTGGCCTTCCACACCGCGCCGGGACAGCCGAGCCCCGGGATGAAGATGATCGGGCGTCCGCTGCCGACGACCTCGACGCCGAACGACGTCGGCTCGAACCGCGCGGCGTCGACCGGAGGCGGCGCGACCTCGATGACCGGTACCGGCGCGATGGGTGCGGGGACAGCGACCGACGTCGCGATCGGCGGCGTCGCCTGCGGGCCTGGTGCCGGCGATGCGCATGCGAGCCATGCCGTCGCGAGCAGCAACCACTTCATACGGTCGAGTGTACCGCGCGGCCTCGACGGCGCTCATGCTCGTTGTCGGGTCCTCGCAGCACACCGAGGCAGTGAGGAGCCGGCTGACGGCTTCGCTGCCGGCGACGCCTTGGAATTGTCCCGACACGCCGAGTCCCGCACAGGCACCACGCTGATCGTCGCGCGCGGCCATGCCTGCTCGACGGCGACCGGTTCGGTCCGGAACGACATGGCCACATCGGCGAGCCCGTCGTGCGCTCCGCCGCGATCGGCGTGCCGTCCGCGAACTTGACGAAGTAATCGGCGGAGAGCTGCTTCTCGTGGTGACGACTGGCCGGCGAGGGTGGTGAGCGTCCATCACTTCGGTCGCTCGTCCCGGCGAACGAAGCTCGTCGCGGGAGTCGAGTGAAGCGTTGCGCATGCGCACGGTGGGCGATCTCGCCGCGGCCGCGCTCGATAACTACGGTGGCGCAACCCACGTTGCGATCACACATCTTGCAGAAGCGAGGGCGACCAGGAGCTGATCATGATTCAGAACGATCGCCTGCCAGGCTCGAAGCGACTCCAGCTCGTGTTCGTCGAGCTCTGCGAGAACGAGCTCTGGAAGGGACTGCAGTGCACGTTGCGCAAGGGGCACCTCGGACCGCATTACTCGCCTCCATCGATCGGCGGTTGTGCGCTGAGCTGGCGATCGACGAGCTCCGATCGATCGAGCACCGGATGAAGCGCCACGAGCGAAGCTGCTGACGCTTCACGCGTCGCCGTAGTCCTGATCCTCTTCGTCAGCCTGTTCGGGCGGTGGTGCGGCCTCGGTGGCCTTCGTGGCGGCCGGATGCACGAAGTCTCCGAGCCACTCGCCGGGCGGCATCTCGGTCGTCTTGTTGGTGCGTCCGTCCCACTGCTTCGCGACGAAGTCGATCAGCTTGGAGATCGGACCGCCGAACCCACCGAAGTAATCGTTGTCGGGATCCGCTTCGACGCCGTAGCGCTCGCCGATCAGCTCGTAGAAGATCGACGGATCCATCTCGTCGATGTCATTCGGATCGAGCGCGAGTAGCTGGGCGTCGGTCTGCTCGGGGCCGTAGAGCTCGCGAGCCATCGCGAGGATCTCTCGCTGGAGCTGGTCGCGCTTGCCAGCCCCGTCGCTCGGCGCTGCTGCGACCGGTGCCTTGGGTTTCGGCGGCGCCTTGGGTTTCGGCGGTGCCTTGGGTTTCGGCTTCGCGGCGGCCTTCGGCCTCGCCTTGACGGCCTGCTTCGGCTTCGCCTTGGCCTTGGCCTTGGCCTTGGGCTTGCTCGCGGACTTCTTTGCGACCGGCTTCTTGGCCGCCTTCTGCTTCGCCTTCGCCTTCGGCTTGGCCTTCGCGGTTCGTTTCGCCATGGCTCTACAGTACTGCGAACCGGGTCGGGTTCCGCCAGCAACCCGCGCGCCCGGTCGATCCCGCGGGTCAGGGGAGCGTCCTGGCGATCAGCTCGAGCGAGGTTCGCCGGGCGGCCAGATCGGGAACCAGCGTCGAGAGCATGAGCTCGTCGGCCCCGCTATCGCGCGCCAGGGCAACGAGCTTGTCGGCGACGATCGCGGGACCGCCGATCACGGCACCCAGGAAGAACTCGTCGGCGATCGCCTGCTCCTCGGGCGTGAACGGATACGCGAGCGCCTCGTCGATCGACACGATCGGGGCGCGCCGGCCGGTCCGATTCTTCACGATCGCGACGCGGAGCGGTGCAGCCAGCCGCTCCGCCTCCTCGTCGGTGGCGGCACAGACCGCCGTGACCGCGAGCATCGCGTACGGTCGGGCGAGCTGAGGCGATGGGGTGAACCCCCGGCGATAGTGCGCGATCGCGTCCTTGGCGTGACGCATCGCGAAGTGACCTGCGAACGCATACGGGACCCCGAGCTGCGCGGCGATCTCCGCGCCCGCGAGGGTGGAGCCGAGCATCCAGATCGAGCCGATCCGTACGTCGGAGGGCATCGGCTCGATCTTGGCGAACGGATGCGACTCGGGAAATTCGCCGCGCTCGAACGCGAGCAGCTCGGCGAGCAGGTGATTGACGGCAGGGTCGTCGGAACGGCGCAGCGCGGCCGCGGTGACCTGATCGGTGCCGGGCGCACGCCCGAGGCCGAGATCGATCCGGTCGGGATGCAACGCCTCCAGCGTGCGGAACGCCTCGACGACGCGCAGCGGCGAGTGGTTCGGGATCATGATCCCGCCGGCGCCGACCCGGATCCGGTTCGTCACGGCGGCGATGTGCGCGATCAGGACCTCGGGCGCCGAGGTCGCGATGCTCGCCATGTTGTGGTGCTCGGCGACCCAGTAGCGCGTGTACCCGAGGGCATCGGCGGAGCGTGCGAGCTCGATCGAATCACGGATCGCCTGACTAGGCGTGATGCCCGCACCGACCGGCGACAGATCGAGGACCGACACCGGCAATTTCATGTCGGCAGCTTGGCGCTTGCATCGCGGTGCGTCGAGCGAGCCACGTGCGCTTCCGATCAGGCGTGGGTGGCGTCGTCGGGCGGGTCACCGCTCGGTTCGGAGTAGCGGTCGGGCGCTTCCGCCCGAAGGCCAAGCACGGCGCGCTCGAGGGTGTTTCCAGCGTGCTGGCGCGAGTTTCGGCATCGGCACGGTACGTGCTGTGGTGACCATCATGCTCGACGACCTCCTCGAACCCGCGCCACCCGGCGCGGACCTGTTCGACGGAAACTACGTGCTCGGCGACATCGTCGGCAGCGGTGGGATGGGGATCGTCTACAGCGCCGTGCAGGTCTCGCTGCGCCGCCGGGTCGCCATCAAGATTCCACGTGCGGAGCTCGCGACCGACCCGTTCGTGATCCGCCGGTTCAAGACCGAAGCGCTCGCGGGCGGCCGGCTCGATCATCGCAACATCGCGCGGGTGATCGACTTCGGCGACCGCGACGGCGGGCTGTTCCTCGTGATGGAGTACGTGGGCGGTGCGGGTCTCGACAAGCTCGTCGGCGAGCAAGGCCCGATGGGGACGACCCTCGCGGCGAACCTCACCGGCCAGATCCTCGCGGCGCTGGACGAGGCGCACACGTCGGGGATCATCCACGCCGACATCAAGAGTGCCAACGTGCTCGTCGAGCCGCAGTGTGATGGGGCGCTCCTCGCGCGCGTGATCGACTTCGGCCTCGCGCGCTTCCGCGACGAGCCATCGACGCACGACAATCGGTTGCTCTCGGGGACGCCCGAGTACCTCGCGCCCGAGCTGATCGCAGGCGGCCCACCGACGGTCGCCTCGGACATCTATGCGGCCGGCGTGGTGCTCTACGAGCTGCTGACCGGCGCGACGCCCTTCGGCGGCGGCTCGTGTGTGGAGATCCTCGCGCGCCAGCTCGATGACGTGGTCGTCCCTCCATCGCTGCGGTGCCCAGATCACGACCTTCCGCCGGCGCTCGAGGCGGTGGTCATGTGCGCGCTCGAGAAGGACCCGAGCGACCGGTACGCGACGGCCGCGCTGTTTGCAGCCGCCCTGCGCGACGCGACTCCGGTAGAGACCCAGTCGCCACGCATCGCACGCGGCACCTTGCCCGTGTTCTCGAGCGAGTCATCGACGTGTGACTGGCAGCGCGAGCAGGTGCCACCCCGACGGCCGGCCACGAGGTCGATCGCCGGCGAGAGCGCTCGCGTCCGCGAGATCCGCGACGTGCTCGGCGAGGCGATCGCGCGCGGTGATGGCGACTCGATCGTCACCTCGTATCTCGAGCTCGTGCGGATCCTGGTCGATGATCACGAGCTGGCGGTCGCGGTGGTCGAGCTCGAGCGCGGCCTCGAGCTCCTGAGACCGTACACCTTCACGGCGATGTGGCGCCTGCAGCTCTGTCTCGCGGCGCTGTACTCGGGGCGCGGCGATCGGGTGCGTGCGCGCGGCGCGGCCCGGCTCGGTCAAGCCGACGCGATCCGCGCATCGTCCGACCTGGGCCGGGACCGGGCCCACGAGCTCCTCGCGCGGCTCGACCGGCATGGCAATGTCGCCTCGCCGGGCATGCGGCCTCGTCGATCCTGAACCGAAGGCGATCCGTTCGATCTCGACGCCGGTCATGTTCCCCAAGCTGATCGTGCTCGAATTCAGCTTCACCGGCACGGTCGCGCCGGGCCAGTCGGTCCAGCTGCGGAGCGGCGGGGCGACGTGCACGCTCCACACCTCCGGAATCGGAAGTGCGATCGAGATCCGCGACCTGATCGTCTACGGCAACTGACCACGCGACGTCATGGCACGGGGGCTGCTGTGAGGAGCTCGTATGGCGAGCGTGCGATTCCTCGGCACGGGACCCGCGCGTGGGCGCCCAGGGCGAGGGCGGTCACGGCGCAAGGAGAGCTCGATCGTGGTGACGTCCGAGGACGGCGCGATCTTGATCGATGTCACGCGCGACTTCGCGGCCCAGGCGCGGGCGCTGGAGCGTGTGGATCTGGTCCTCGTCACCCATGCGCACCGTGATGCGTCCGGCGGCGTGCCGCAGCTCGAGCGCTGGCTCGGAGCGCGCCCCGTTCCTGCAGTGCCACTCCTCGCCGCGCGGGGAACCCTCGCCGCGCTTCGCCGCCGACATGTTCGACTCGACCACCTCGCGCTGCGAGCGATCCGCAGCCGCGCGACCAGGATCTGGCGTGGCTGGCGCATCTCGGCGCTCGCGGTGCCGCACGCGCTCGACTGCACGACGTATGCGTGGCGGCTCGATCACCGGAGCGGCTCGCTGGTCTACGCGTCCGACGTCGCCCGGCTGACCCCCGAGCTCGCCTCGTTCTCCGCGGGCAGCGACTTGCTCGTGATCGATGGCGCGATGTGGTGCAGGAAGATCTACACGCACCTCGAGATCCAGTCCGCGCTGCCGGTGCTCGGCCGCTGGCCGGTGCGACGCGTGCTGTTCACGCAACTCGGGCGCAGCACGCCACCCCATGGCCGGCTCGAGGCCTGGCTGCGAGCACGCGCGCCACACGTCGGGGCCGCATATGACGGGCTGGAGCTCGAGCTGGAGCCATGATCTCAGTGGTGCTTGGAGACCTCGTCCTCGGCGGGCTCCGGGGCTCGTCCGTTCGGGTGCCGCAGCGCCTGGAAGAACGGCTCGAGCGTATCGATCGGGACCGGGAACACGATGGTGGACGTCCGATCGGAGGCGAGCTCGATCAGGGTCTGGAGGTAGCGCAGCTGCAGGCTCGTCGGGCGGCGCTCCATCATCTCCGCGGCGTCGACGAGCTGGCGCGCGGCGAGTAGCTCGCCCTCGGCGTGGATGACCTTCGCGCGCTTCTCGCGCTCGGCGACCGCCTGACGCGCCATCGCGCGCTGCATCTCCTGCGGCAGATCGACGTGCTTCACCTCGACGAGCGCCACCTTGATTCCCCACGGATCGGTCTGCCGATCGATGATCTCCTGCAGCCGCAGGTTGATCTTGTCGCGCTGCGAGAGCAGCTCGTCGAGGTCGACCATGCCGAGCACCGAGCGCAGCGTGGTCTGCGCGATCTGCGAGGTCGCGTAGAGATACTTCTCGACCTCGACGATCGCCGCGATCGGGTTGACCACGCGAAAGTAGACGACGGCGTTGACCTTGACGGAGACGTTGTCGCGCGTGATCACGTCCTGCGCGGGGATGTCGTCGGCGACGGTGCGCAGGTCGACTCGCACGATGCGATCGATCGGCCACAGCACCAGGACCAGGCCCGGACCTCGCGGCTTGGGCAACACGCGACCGAGCCGGAACACGACCCCCCGCTCGTACTCGCGGAGGACGTTGACCCACTTCACGAGGATGGTCAGCGCGAGGGCCACCGCGACGATCATGCCGATGTCGATGCCATTCATTTGATCTCTCCTGTGCGGGGAACGGGGGTCACGTACAGCCGGAGGCCGTCGACGGCTTCGACGCGGACCTCCGCGCCAATCGAGAGCGGCCTCGGCGCGGTCGCGGTCCAGTACTCGCCGTGCACGAACACGATGCCATCGTGAGCGCTCTCGATCTCGCGCACGACCTGGCCGAGCTCGCCGCGCATCGCGTCGACGCCGCTCTGCGGGACAAGCTTGCGCGACCGGATCGCTCGCGTCACCAGCAGCACCATCACGCCGGCGATCACGATCGCGACCGGGAGCACGAGCTCGATCCCGATCCGCAGCTCGGGAATCGGGGCGTCCACGAGCATCAGCGATCCGATCACGAAGCTCGCGAGTCCACCGATGGTCAGCAGGCCGTGACTCGTGACGAACACCTCGGCGACGAGCAGGCCGATCGCGGCGGCGATCAGGAGCGCGCCGACCCAGCTCACCGGAAGCAACGAGAACCCGTACACGCCGACCAGCACCGCGAGCGCCCCGACGATCCCCGCCACGAAGATGCCGGGATTCATCAGCTCGATCGCCAGACACAGCGCGCCGATCATCAGCA
>Ga0299915_10000174_pt1 | contig 48699 bp, 36 predicted proteins | sample RVTome_13_FD_200263 | JGI IMG/M metagenome (GOLD analysis project Ga0299915, IMG submission 200263) | Soil microbial communities from uranium-contaminated site in the Upper Colorado River Basin, Wyoming, United States - RVT92D227 (version 2) ...
TCGTGATGATCGATGCTGGTCGGACCAGTACAAGTGGTGACATGGTCATTGAGTCTTGACATATATTTTAGCGAAAATGTTCCACAAAGTCAAGAGCTTTTAGTCACAAGCGACCGAACAGAGTGCTAGGTGGGGACACCTGGCACCACATATCAGTGCCTCCTGCAAACCTTCGGTATGCACGAAAATAAGAAGTGCCAGGTGGGAACACCTGGCACCCCATATCATATCAGACTGCTTCGCTGCGCTCGCAGTGACACATAAGGGAATCCGCCCTGGATTACCCTTACTCGCGCAGAGAAAAATGTATCATGAGGACTCCTTCCGGGAATAGGCGAACCGGTCGCCGGGATTTTCCGGGCAGTATATTCGGATGCCCGTTTTTTCTTTGTAGATTCTCTCGGCGTAATCCTGGTATATGTACTCGCGATCCCAGGCGTGAGTAGGAACTACGACTCTGGGCGACAGAGCGTCAATCGTATAGCAGGTTCCTTCCCACAAAGGTTGTTCTCCGTGAGCGTGGCATCCGGTGACATTCAGGAAGGCGATATCCACATCTTTCACGTTGTCATCCAGGTAATCAATCTCCCGGGTGTATCCCTCCTTTTCACCATCAAGCCAGCCGGCATGATCTCCGGCGTGGTACAGAGTTAATCCGTCGACTTTAACCAAGAATCCGACACCGGCATCGTTTGCGCGGATAGTCATGATGTCAATGTCATCGATCGTTATGGTTTCTCGAGGACCGATGTAGGTATATTCAGGTCCGGGATATCCCGTCTGGCGAAAATGATGGAGCGCTTCGGGATGGAAACCATAGACATAGGTGATGTTCTTCACTTTGTCCGCCCAGTCGAAGATAACGGGGTCGAAATGATCGGCATGCTCGTGGGTGACGAAGACAGTGACGTTCTGATCCGCAAGCTCCTGAGGATTGATATGACCATTGGCGAGGCAGGGATTGGCGGGCACCTTGCCTGGCTCCCAGTAATCGAATATAAGGAGGTGGTTCTTGGTCCGCACTGCATAGCCGCAATTCCCCAGATACCAAAGCGCTGCCTCGTTGTCAGTCAATTTCTCGGTCAGCATTTTACATGGTCCGAAGCTTGCATCGACCTCACGATTGGCGACCGCGCCATGGGCGACCAGCCTCTGTGCAACATCCCGATGCGCATATTGGGCGGCGCAGTTCAGTGCCGTGTTGCCGTTCTTGTCCGGGGCGTCAATTCTTGCACCATGGGTGACAAGCAGGTCGATCGCACCGGCATTGCCCTTGATGGCGGCGAAATGGAGGGCGGTTCTGCCGTAATTCTTGTCCTTCAAATCGACTTTGCCGCCGCCTGTCAGAAGCATCGCAACAATGTCGTTATTGCCAATCGAGACTGCCTTCATCAATGGGGTGATGCCTCTATCGTCCTTGACATTCACATTGGCGCCATTCTTGATCAATAGCTCGGCGGCATCGGCGTGCCCCTGCCTGACTGCGAGGTACAAAGGAGTCGGAAAGCCCTTCTTTTCCCCGTCGACCATGGCATCATTTTCAAGCAGCAACTGCACCATTTCGGTCTTTCCGTCGATTGCGGCTAATGACAAGGGCGAGAATCCACTGCTGGCGGTCTCATTGACGTCTGCTCCATTCTGGATCAACCACAAAGCGACGTCAGTCTCGCCGCAACCTCCAACTGCCATCAAGAGTGCCGTCGCAGCCTCAGCCTGGACCAATTTTGCATTCATGTCAGCGCCCTTGGACACCAGATACTCGGCGCCTTCTTTTTGACAACCAGCGATGGCGCTAAGGAATGGTGTATAGCCTGCCTCATTTTTGGCGTCGATCTCAGCGCCCTTTGCCAGCAGCAGCTCCATCATTTCGATATTACCGTCCAGAGCGGCACCGTGCAGAGGCATGCTGCCATTCGTTTTCCTGAGATTCACATTCAGACCTGCGTTTAAAAGGTATTCAACAAGGTCCGCATGCTCCTCATAGGCAGCCATGTGGAGAGTGCTCATACCGGCGTTGTCCCGAGCATGTATGTCGGCTCCTCTGGCAACAAGCAGCTGGAAGATGTCCATATTGCCGCCGGATGCCGCCCACAAAATCGGGCACATATTGTTGTTGTCCCTGTGATTGACATTGGCGTCCAGCGACACCAGAAGCTCCACTACCTCTTTTCGACCATTCTGAGCGGCGACGTCGAGTGGCGTGCTCTTTTCGTTGTCGCCAGCGTCGATTACCGCCCCTTGCGAAACGAGAAACTCGGCAACGTCACGGTGTCCATTGATGGCAGCGACATGCAGCGGGGTGTTGCCAAATGGATCCTGCTCCTGAAGCAGTGACGGATTATCCGACAGCAGGGAACGAACAGTGACCAAATCGCCTTGCTGTGCAGCGACATGGATTTCACTCGCCATCACAGGAAACGTGATGGCAAATAGCGATGTCGCCAGAACGATTTTCAGCGTTTGCATGATAGCACCTCTAAGAAATATGACGGGAGAGAATACCAAGTCTATGTCATTACGGAAATTACAAAAGGAGTTACCGCCAGCCTATCTGTGCAGATCGTTCACGATTCCGAATTTTCCAATCTCTTAATTGAGCTTATCCATCAGATCTAACATATGTCAGTCTCATATTGTAAGATCTTGAATATTGCAGGAATGTTGACACAATCTGGAACTCTAAGGCGCTGCTTGATTGGAAGTAATCAACCATGTTGTCGATCCGGGAAAGCCGGAGCCACTCAAGAGGACGCGATCAGTAGTTGACGTAGATGGTCCAGAATTCTCGGGCTTTAAGGCGGAGTTCGTCCAGAGTGCCGTCGTTCGAGATCACCACGTGGGCTCGTTTGGTTTTTTCTTCGGGGGGAATTTGAGAGCGGATTCGGAGGGCGATCTGGTCTTCGTCGAAGCTGTCCCGTTTTGAGAGATTGGTGCGCACACGCTTGGGATTTGCCGTTACCACCACGACCATGTCGAAGTCGTTTTCGATTCCCCATTCATAGATCATAGCGGCATCCACGACTACGTGCCTATGGGTTTGGCGCAGTTCCAGCACTTCTTCCCACAATTGACGATGGATTTCGGGAAAGATCCGGGAATCCAGCCATCGCTTGGCGGCGGCATCGGAGAAGACCACATCTCCTAACGCTTTGCGAATCAAGTTCCCTTCGCCGTCGAACACCTTGTCGCCGAAATGCTCACGAATAGCTGGCAATAGATCGGAATCGGTTTCCAAGGCGCGCCGACCCAATTCGTCGCCCACGACAATGCCTGCACCAAGTTCTGCCAGCGTCTTGCAGAATTCAGATTTGCCGCTGCCAATTCCACCGGTGACTGCTACAATCATAATTCGGTGCCTCACGCAAAGGTGCAACGCGGTGCTAAGATGTGAAGGTGTGCAAGTGTGAAAGAAAGCCCATATCGAAGCGCTTCGCGAGTTACAAAAATACATCACACGAAGACGCGAAGGACGCAGAGGATACTCTGAGCCACCCCCCTTCAATTTCCCCCCGGATACCGGGGGGAAGGCTCAAGCCACCCCCCTTTTGTTCCCCCTACTGCGTAGGGGGGAAAATACCTGGATCCCGCATCAAGTGCGGGATGACAATATGACCCCCTATTATTCCCTCCTACTGCGCAGGAGGGGAGATAGTGCTGTCAAGCGGGGACACCTGACAGCACAGAATGAGGACACCCCGCTTTCAAACTCCCCACACAGAGAAGAGGGATGGCATACCCCCCTTGTTTTCCCCCATTCGATAGAAGGGGGAAAAAAGATGATTATCGGAGAATGGCGAACTTGCCTTTCTTCTGTTGAGCGCCGTTAGTGATATAGTACAAATAGATGCCGGATGCAACTCGGTTGCCGTTTTGATTTCTCAAGTCCCACAGGACGCCGCCATCGCCGTTCTGTTCCGTCAGAGTGCGCAGCAATATCCCATTGATAGTCGTGATTCTGACGGTGGCTTCCCGGGTCAATCCGGCAATCATCACGGATTCGGAACCGTCGGGACCAATGCCGGTATAGGGATTGGGATACACGTACACATTGTCCAGATCGTCGTTATATGCCGTAAGCAGGGCGGAATTGTGCAAGGTGTCAATGGGATTACCTATGACGTCTGCAATGTTCCAGGCGCGAATTGAGAAGCTCCTCCCCACGGCACCGATGGGGACACTGGAATCGAGTTTCAAGAGCACCGTGGTCGGGCTGCTTTGAACCGCCGATGCCACGGTTGCCTCCGGTTCGATCTGATAATTGTCGGGATTTGTCAGAGATGCAGTCTCCATGGGTGCGGAGAATTCCATCGATATGCCATGAGCGCCTAATATCGACGCCCGTGTCAGATACGGGTGAGTGATCGTGTCGTTGATAACGGAAAATCCCGCTAAGCGGGCAGATTCCGAGATTTCTGATCCCTGTTGATCCCTCAAGTCTGCCATGTCCACTTGATAGATCCCGTTCGGGAACGATCCAGGGAATGCCAGAAGCACCTGAGTCCCCGACGCAAAGGAGATGGCAGTGATCGGGCTCCCCCAGCCCTGGACAGCATAATGACCGGTGTAAGTCACGCTCTCGCTCATGGGTTCGTTGAAGCGGATCGTGACGAAATGAGGAAGAGCGAAGTCGGCTTGCGGAAGGGCTTCCGGTCGAGTGTTAGGGACAGCCGACACCTCAAGAGACGGAGGGCTGTTGGGCTCTGGGTAGGAGTGATCGATGGTGTAGATGAGATAGCGATAGGTAGTATCCTTGACGACGGCACTGTCCGTCAGAGTGATTTCCGTTGTGTTTTGATACAGACCGAAGCTCCCATCGCTGATGGCTCTATCCACCTGATAGGAATCGGCTCCCGCCACCGCTTGCCAGGAGAGCAAGATCGCGACCGTGTCGATGGGCATAGCAACAACACCGGAAGGGGCGGGTGGACGGTTAGGATCCATGCCGTACGCGACCATCTGTGTGCCGGTGTTGAACAGGAATTCATTGGCGCCGTCGTAGTCGAAATCCATTACCAAGGCGAGGTTGCTCTCGCAATAAGGGTAGTACCAGATGGGCTGGTAATCGTGTGTCGATGGTTGGCAGTCGATGATGTAGAAGTCTGGATAGAGACTGAGCAGGATTTCCTCGGAGCCGTCTCCGTCGATATCGCCGGAATTGACGCCTTCGTCGTAGTCGGTGGGATGCTCGGCGCCAAAGAAGAGCAGCGTGTCCACCGGCACGTAGGAATTATTGGCGGGGACATCGTACACGACGAAGAACCAGCGTTTGGCGGAAAATTCGCTTTCGGTACCGGCGCCGTACGTCCAGCATCCCGCGAGGAATTCCCTGCTTCCATCTCCGTCGAAATCGCCGGTGGTCATCCAATTCGTGGCATCAGGCAAGGGCAGAGAGTCGCTCCAGACGAAGTCAAACTCACCGTTTCCTTGATGCTCGAAGATCAAGATATTGCCGTCGTAGTCGCCGTACAGGGCTTCAACCATGCCATCGCCATCCAGGTCTGCGATCTCGACATGCGGGGTTCCGGTGCGGTTATTGCCGGCGGTTTCGTTGGTCAAGGTGTCAATCGCTTGAAGGTCACCATCACCCAGGTTGCGGTACACGATGTACTGACTGTCGCGCCTCAGGATCATCTCGCCATGTCCGTCGGTGGAGTCCAGATCGAGCAGATTGGATCCATATACGTCGGTGGTGTCACGGAAGATCAGATTATTGGGAAAGTCGCCGGCATTGGTGGCTTCGAAAACGTAGGTAGTGCCGTAGGCACGACCCATCAGCTCCGACCTGCCGTCGGCATCGCTGTCGCCCACATCCTGGGGGATTACCAGGACGTAATTGGAATTGACGTCACTGAAGCCGGTAGGACCGGTCTCGTATATCTTCAGGGTGTCGAAGGCGCCATTCGCGTACTTATTCAATACTACTTCGGAAACGCCGTCTGCGTCGAAATCGGTCTGCTTGTACAACATGTAGCCGGCGGGCAGATTGACATCATGCTGGACGAAGATATTCTGGTGGAACGGCGGCTGATTCAGTACGAGGTCGTCGAACACACCGCTCGTGTCGGACAATCCGGCGCGATTCGTGACAGTGATGTAGTAGTCATACTCTCCCTCGAATTCGTGTTGGGGAAAGAGGTGACGATGATGGGTGGTTTCGTATCCCAAACCATAGGCGGCGAAGGGCTCCTGCGTTCCGTGCCGTCGCACATGCACGAATCCGGAGGTGATGTCGTCGGTGTCGAATTCGAGGAGCGCCGACCAGTGATCGGAGTCGATCATCATGGTCATGGTGCGGCTGGAAATGACAGGAAGCGTTGTGTCGTACAGGAGCCTGACGTGATCCACCAGCGACGATCCGTCATCGGTGTTGACCTCAAGTCGCACGGAGATAGTAGTATCTGGGCTGGGAGGAATCTCGAGGATTCCCAGTGTATCGTTGACCACCTGATAGGATTGTGGGGCGTTGATCGCGGTCCAGAATGACGGGGTCCGACCGTATGCCCAGAATAACTGGTAGGACTGGAAAAAGGAGCCCGCCGCTGATCCGATGATGGGCAAGGAAGTTTCCGAGAATCCGGAATCGGTAGAGGGATCGGTAATCACGGTTTCCACGCTCGGACCCAGCGCCGCCGCCTGCGCCGCGCGCAATGCGTTGACCCTGCCGTTCCCGTACTGGATGTCCCAGCCGGGAGGACCCAAAGGATCGGCGGTAGTGTTCAAGATATTGCGCACCTGCTCCGCATCAAGTGATGGGTTAACGGACAGGATCAAACCGGCGACCCCGGTCACGACTGGGGTCGAAAATGAGGTGCCGTTGCCGGAATTGAAGAAGAGTCCCCACTGGCTTCCCAACAACGTTGAGAGCATCTCTCTGCCGGGTGCGACCAGATCAAGCGACGTTCCGACGTTGGAGAAGGACGCCCATTCGTCGTTCAAGCCGGTAGCGCCTACGCAGATGGTCTCGTCGTAGCCGGAGGGATAATGGAGGTCATCCGACCCGTGATTTCCCGCGGAGCAGACCATGATCAAGTCTTCCTGAGCAGCGTACAAGACGATTTCCCGCAACAACGGGGATACCAATTCGTCGCCGAAGCTCATGTTGACGACTCGGACGCCCATCAGAAGTGAGTACAGGATGGCTGCGGCGACATCGTCTTCTTGCAGGAAGCCTTCGGAATTGCCGGCTCGCAGGCAGACCAGACGGCAGCCATGAGCGACACCGGCGGTACCCAATTGATTGTTGCCCTCGGCGAACACTATGCCGGCGACGGTGGTGCCGTGTCCCATTTCGTCGTAGGAATCATTGTCGCGCACCAGGTAATCACCTGAGGCGGGAAACGGCGGGGCATCGGTGAAGTCCCAGCCGATGACATCGTCCACGAAGCCGTTGCCGTCGTCATCGATCCCGTTCAAATCCAGACTGTCGAGAGTTCCGTTGTCATTCAGATCCTCGGCTTCGTTGACCCAGATGATGTCGCGAAGGTCCGGGTGGTCCCACTGGATGCCGGTGTCGATGACCCCCAGCAGGACGGAGGGTTCTCCTGTGGTAAGGTCCCAGGCGTCGAATGCCTGGATTTGGTCCAGGTACCATTGGTCAGGGACGAGGCTGTCATCGGGTACGAATTCAGTGCGGAAAACGTGGTTGGGCTGCGCCCAGACGACTTGAGGGGAACGCTGGAAATCGTCTGCGATTCGGGCAGGATCGCGGTCGTCATCCACAGTGATGACGAATACATCTCCCCACTCGCCGGTAACACGGGAGTATTCCGGAAATGCCGGACCGGCGTCTCGGACTCGATACTGCAGCGACAGCGAATCAAGGAGGGGAAGTCCGAAACGGACGCCCGAGGCAGTTTTCTCCATCGTGGGCGGTTCGACGAATTTGACGATGATTTCCCTTGGTGAGACGGTGACCTCGCTGATGGGGACTGACCACGCAGTGCGATGAGGCAAAGGTCCCAGGATGCAGGCCGCTGCAACGGCAATCGATAAGTATCTTGAGTTTCGAGAAATCTCCAGGTGGGTCTCGATCATAGCGGAATCAGCCAATCTCAATTATTTCGCGGGGTAAGGTGGTCAAGATATCGGCGCCGTTCGACGTGACGCGGACGTCTTCTTCGATCCGAACGCCGCCCCATCCGGGAATGTAGATGCCGGGCTCGATGGTCATGACGGTGTCGGCGGGCAATTTGTAATTGGTTTGCTGTGACACCCTGGGGAAAGAGTGGACATCAAGCCCCAGCCCATGCCCCAGAGGATGCCCGAATTCGGCGCCGAAACCGCGCCTCGTGATGTAGTCGCGGGCGATCCGATCCAATTCAGCGACTTCGACGCCTTCCTTCACTGCGTCAAGCGCCATCTGTTGGGCGTCGCGGACAATTTGATATATGCGCTTCTGCCGGTCGGTCATGGCGCCAATGACGACCATGCGGGTGATGTCAGAAGGATAGCCGTGTTTCCGGCAGCCCCAATCGAAGACGATGAGTTCGCCCGATTCGATTCTTTTGTCGGTGGTGCAACCGTGAGGCAGGGCGCCACGAGGACCGGAAGCTATAATCAAATCGAAGGCATCCTTTTCCGCCCCGTACTTCATCTGGCGGTAGCTCAATTCGATGGCGAGATCACGCTCGGTGACGCCTTCGGTGACCAGGTCAAGGACTTCCGAGAAGGCACGCTCACTAATCGCAATCGCCTGTCGAATGTGCTCGATTTCTTCGGGCTCTTTGACCGATGCAATTGCTTCCACAACTAGATTCGTCATGACGAAGGCGCAGTCAGGCAGCGTCTTGCGCAGCCCATCCAGTGCGGCTGCCGACAAGTGATCAGCTTCCACACCCACAGCACCTTTCAAGCCCAATTTCGGCAGCACGGCGAATATGTTTTCCGGATGGGTGACGATCTCGCATTGAGAGATTTCCAGCCCGGCTTGATCGCGGAATCGGAAATCACACAGGAAGATCGCCCGGTCCGAACTGACGATTAGATGACCTTCGTCGCCAGCGTATCCGGTCAGATATCGGATATGAGGCAGATGGGATACTAAGAAATGCCGGACATTCAATCGCGGCAATCGCTCTCTCAATCGGTCAATACGTTGCATTCAGGTTCTTGATGGTATTTCCAATTTCGAAAAGCACTCAAGGTCAGGGAAGCGAAGTCTGAAAATGGACGGCAGCGGCGGCATGCACGGTCATTGCACCGCTCTTTTCCAGTGTCCTGGCACACTCATCCAGGGTGGCGCCGGTAGTAACAACATCATCGACCAGGAGGATCCGCTTTCCCTCAATCTCCTCTGGAAATGGCACTCGGAAGGCACCGGCGACGTTTTTCCGGCGCTGTTCCTGATTCAGTCGGGTCTGGCTTTCCGTGGGGCGAATTCTCGCCAGTACCTTTGATACTACGGGCAAGCCGAACATGTTTCCCAGATGCTCAGCCAGCAACTGGCTCTGGTTATAGCCTCGCGATCGAACGCGGGACGGATGCAGAGGCACCGGCACGATCATGTCAATATGCTTGAGCCAGGGATAAGAACTCAGCACCAGCGCCATTCGGTCTGCCAGTCCTTGCGCAAGCGCCGCTCTGCGATCATATTTCAACTGGCGGATGATGTCATTCAGCGGATCGTCCAGGGTCGCCTGCCCAAGGAGTCCCACCATCACGGTCTGCAGAGTCTTCAGAGAGGCTGGGATTTGAACCGGAAAGTCGCCATAGCTTTCGAAAGACGACCAGCACTGGGGGCATACCAGCCGACGAGCATCATCGAGCATATTATGGCAAATCAGACAGAACGGCGGATAGAAGAAATCCAGAAATCCGGAGATGATTCCTGGAAGAAAAGGGGGCTGCGACCATTGACCAATGGGTGATTTCGCCATGTCGGCTGCTGCGGAAATCGTGAAGCTCGGGAAAACAAGCAAGCAGAACCGCCTGCAATCTTAAGATAAGCACATCGGCGGAAAAAAGCAAGGAATATCAGCAGGAAACAAAGGTACTGTAAGAGCGAGAGCCCGTCTAAGGGAACGGGCTCAAAAAAGAAAGCCCGAGGCAAACCTCGGGCTTCAAAGCACCTTCAGGGGCACACTCGGAAGAGTTGCGCAAGCAAGCTTGCGCACTCCAAAGGTGCAATATCAGCGCAATTGTCGCCAGTCGTAATTGACTTCAACCGGCTTCACCAATCGTCGGGCTCCGGAAAGGAAATCCCGTCGATCCGGCACTCGAACAGCTTTGACCATGTAGAAAACCTGGGTGCCAGGTACGATCAGGGCATCGGGAATCAGGTACGCGAGGGAGTCTGTCGCGCCCAAGAATGTTGATGGCGACGGGACGAAATCCGGATCGATGCCTCGGTACACATAGAAGCTGTCCGCAGGATCGCTATAGTCCCAGCTCAATCTAATGCCGGCAGAGTCCACACGCTCGATCACAACTTCCGGCGGTGGAGGCTGAGGAATATCGCAGGTCAGAGACAGTCTATAGTCGGACACGGCGCCCAGATAGCCGTCGATAACGAGGTAGTAGCTGCCCTGGTCAAGCATGAGAGACAAGGTATCATTGGCGCCACCGACACAAGCCCGTGGATCACAATCGTCCAGGAGGAAGACGTCCAGATCAGCGGACAATCCTGACATGGCAGCCGAGATTTGAGTGCCATCGTAGGGGATGGTTAGTCGGAAGACTTTTTCCGGTCCGGTTTCGAAGTAGCCGCCGCACAACGGGTAAGCCGCCCAGGAGTTGGTGCCAGTGCTGCTGTTTCCGGTAGCGACTTGCTCGCAGTGTATTTCCTCGGCGGCAAGACACGGATCGTCGAATGGGCAAGCACCTCCGGAAAGCACGGCGCGATACGTTTTGGGCTCGGGGATGCCGGTGTAGTCAATGGGGGCGACGAAGAACCAATAAGTGCCGGCGGGCAAGCATCCAGTCTCAAGGCTTGCCAGGCCGCAACTGTCCGCCTCGGTGGCAAGGACAAAGCCAGGCGCTTCGCATCCCAGAGTTCCGTCGGCAAGGAAGGTCTGCACGGGGAATTCGGCTTCCACTTCCCACAGGAAGCTGGTCGATGTGTCTGTCGTCAATTCATACCAATCCGTATCTCGGCGATTGAAGGGAGCCTGGTAGAAGGTGAAGCTGGTGCCACAAATAGTATCACCGACCGCGATATTGGAGAACACCGGCGGGACGGAATTACAGCCGCCGTTGACATGGTCGAGACCAGCCAGGTACGGCTCGCCTTCTGCAGTTCCTTCGCATGCCACCGAGCAAGTTGCCACCACAGAGAGGGGGATTTCCAATGACCAGTTCGGAGGCAGCACCTGGAATGTGGTATCGAATTGCACCAGGGCACGCAAAGTGTCCGACTGCCCCCACGACCCTTCGGCAATCCGGAAGTCAACATGCAAAGGAAAAATCTGCCCCGGCGGCACACTGGGGAAATCCAATGTCAGCCGGAGCGAATCCACAAAAGCAGGCTCATCTGTGACCACCAGGGTGGGCGACATCAAACTGACCACGCTCCCGAAAAAATTGGTGGTCAAGAGGTCAACGCGATAATCGTGCCCGGGAGTGACTGTGTAGCTATGTGCTAAAGTAGTAAGCATGAGACCGGTCAGGAGTATCGAAGCGCCGGTTACCAGGCTCTTTGTCCTTTTCATGGCTTACTCCTATGATATTATGTCCAAGAGTCGAATCAGATTGGGATTCTGTGTACGTTGTTCCACCGGTTCTTGCGTCAGTAGTTTGCGCAGATGTAAGCGATTTTCTGGGAATAGGTATTCGTGCCGCCGGGGAAATTGAACGTCGCTGCGTTATCGTCAATCCAGTCCTGGAGTTCCGTATCCCCGCTGCATTCGTAGCCCCAGCGTCCCAGTTCGTGCGAGTAGCACGGGCAGGTTTCAAAGGTGTCGCCGAACGGGCAATATGCCAATTCGGCGTGGGCACCTGCACAGACCTCAAGAGTGAAGACGAAGAGCACACTGTCCGGTGTTGGGTACGTTATATCCATGATGATGCCCATATCGCACTCTATTTCTCCGTGCCAGCAAGGATGTTCCCCGCATTCGAACGAGATGCCGGCTTCCACCAGAGCGAATTCCATCTCGACGGCGTCGCCGTTGGCATTGAAGGTAGCGGATCCGCTGGACCCTCCTGTCACATTCACAGCGCAGGCTCCGAACATGGGCCAGGATGCAGTGCCGGCGACACCGTAACTGACTGTGATAGTATTCGCGTTGTCGTTGTAGGTCACGGAGAAGTCGATATCGATCCGCTTGTTGGCACCCTGGCTCGTCGGGTCATCGTCCGCATAGTCCGAGGTATCGCCATCGGAGGAACTGTAAGCGCCATATCCCATTCCCCAATCACCGCAAGGGTTCACGACTCCGTAGCGCGATCCGCCAACCATGACAACCTGGAATCCGGCTTGCGCCATGACCGGATCGAGTTCCAGGTTGCCCAGACCGACCACTCTCCCCTGCTCCGTGCCCCATCCCGGGGGATGCATGCTGACTTTCTGCTTCCCGTTGACGGTATAACCATTCATAATGTCCCAGAGATCCAGACCGGACCCGCCGGTAATCACCATGCGTTCCTTGGCGCCGACTCCGGCAGTATGGTAATGACCCATCTTTGCATTGCCGGTTTCCAAGCCTCGGTACAGCTTGTAGGCTCGGAATTGACCGGTCAGTTTCTTCTGCACTTGATTCCCAATTCCGCCGACTTGCAGGGTTGTTACTTGGCGCCAGACTGTCCCGGATTGACCCAGAAGCCAGCTGAAGAACTTCACGATGGGATTATTGTTGATCGCATCATAGCAATCGTCCACCTCGTCGCTGGTGCAGCCGATCCCATCGTACAATCCGTTCCAGCCTTCATTGAAACGCATTCCGGGTAAGATCAGGTCAAAATTGGGAACGGGTTGGACAAGAGTCACACCCGATGCGACTTGTTCGAAGGTCGCTACGATCTGGTGGGCGTAGTCGTGACCTTCGATATCCCAGGATGCCTCTTCGCTAGTAGGAACCCAATCGGGAACATCGACGGCGACTTCCTCATTTCCCCACCAATAGGTGGCAGGGATATTGACGTCCCAATAACTGGTGCGACCGGGACCGAAAAGGCTGAGCCTCAGGCTCTGGTCGGGATTCCATTGACCGAAATTATATCGGATTGGCACGACATAGGTGCAATCGGGAGAGATGAGGTTGGGGACCACTCGGTAACGGGCGCCGATGGTCTGGAAGGTCTGAGAATAGGTATCCAGAACCTCCACGGCAATTAGTGGAGATGTCCCTCCTGTCAGGAATAGGCAGAAGCACAGACCCACGACCAACAGGCGCAAAGGTCTCTTGCGCATATCGTGCCGCATGGGAACCTCCTTGTTAGTCAACAGGGAACAGAGATTTATATATCAGGGAACTGCGATCGAATCGAAGGGGGGAAATGCTGCGGAATCGTGCAAGAGAATCGAAAGCAAGGACATCGTCAGGCGAGCGTTTTCCCTCGGGACAAATCGAAGTGTAAGAGATGGCCGATCTGCATCAATATAATAACAATATTTTTCCGAAATTCGTGTGACCGTCGTCACATCTTGGAAGATTTTTTTGGGAGCAATGAGGCAACAAAAAGACCGCCCGAGTGGATTTGCTCGGGCGGGCAGGATCATCGCGGCGGGCGGATTAGAACTCCAGGAGGCGTTCCACCGCACATTTTTGGACGCTCTCACATCGAATCAGCGCAGCTTTCAAGACGTCGTCAATGGAATCGACGAAGACGAATTTCAGTTGGGATCGAATGTTTTCCGGCACTTCTTCCAGGTCTTTCTTGTTTTCGCACGGGAGGATCAGGGTTTTCAAATGGGCGCGATTGGCGGCAACCACTTTTTCACGGATTCCGCCGACTGGAAGCACTCGTCCTCGCAGTGTGATCTCGCCGGTCATGCCTATGTCGCTACGCACAGGGACGTTTTGGAAAAGCGACGCCAGGGAGGTGACCATGGTGATTCCTGCAGAGGGTCCGTCTTTGGGGGTGGCTCCTTCCGGCACGTGGATATGGATGTCGCGCCGTTTGAAGACGTCTTCGGTGATGTCGTAGCGCGATGCGTTTGCGCGGAGGTAGCTCAAGGCGATTTCGGCGGACTCTTGCATGACGCTGCCCAGTTGACCGGTGATTTTCAGGGATCGTGCGCCGGGCATCCAGGTGGATTCGATCATCAAGATGTCGCCTCCGACAGGTGTCCATGCCAGTCCGTTGGCGATACCGACTTCGCCTCGTTCGGGCGCGATTCGGGCGCTGAATTTGGGCACGCCCAAGAATTGCTCCAGGTTCTTGACGGAGAGCAAGATGGATTCCTGTTTTCCGGCGGCGATTCGACGGGCGACTTTCCGGCACACCGAAGCGATTTTCTGTTCCAGGGCGCGCACTCCGGCTTCCCGAGTATAACGGTCGATGATCCGCTGAATGGCTGCGGTTCCGAATCGGAGCTGGGCGTCGCTTAGGCCGTTTTCCGCCAGTTGTTTCGGCGCCAGGAAGTGCCGGGCGATCTGGATCTTCTCCTGGGTGATATAGCCGGGGAGAGTGATGATCTCCATGCGGTCGCGCAGAGGCAGGGGAATGTCGTAGATTTGATTGGCGGTGGTTATGAACATAACCTTGGACAGGTCGAAGCCCACCTCCAGGTAGTGATCGGAAAACGAGAAGTTCTGCTCGGGATCGAGCACTTCCAGCAGCGCCGACGAAGGATCTCCGCGGAAATCCTGACCCAATTTATCGATTTCGTCGAGCATGAATAGGGGGTTATTGACGCCGGATTGCCGGATCTTTTGAATGATCCTGCCAGGCAGGGCGCCGATATAGGTCCGGCGATGTCCCCGGATTTCGGCTTCATCGCGGACACCTCCCAGCGACAATCGGACGAATTTGCGTCCCATGGCGCGGGCAATAGAGCGTCCAAGGGAGGTTTTCCCTACCCCCGGAGGTCCCGCGAAGCATAATATCGGACCTTTGGAGTCGTTTTTCAATTTGCGCACCGCAAGGTATTCCAGAATTCGTTCCTTGACATCCAGCAGTCCATAGTGATCTTCATTCAAGATACTCTCGGCGGCGTTGATGTCCAGATTGTCGTCGGTGCGGACATCCCAGGGCAGGGAAACCAGCACGTCGATATAGGTCCGGGACACCATGTATTCGGCAGAGGCTGGCGACATTTTGGCGAGGCGAGTTAACTCTTTGGTAGCGATATCTTTTGCTTCCTCGGTCATATTGGCGCGGGTGATTTGCTCTTCCAGTTCTTTGATTTCCACCATGGGATCATCATCCTCGCCGAGTTCCCTTCTAATCGCCCGGATCTGCTCGCGCAGGTAGTATTCTTTCTGACTGCGCTCCAGCTCTTCGTCCACATTCTCCCTGATTTTGGTGCCGACTTTCAACAGCCGAATCTCGCGGTCGAGCAGGGACGAAATCAGGGTCAGCCGCTCATCGATTTCGAAGACTTCGAGGATTTGCTGACGCTCGTCAACTTTCAAATTCAGGTTTGAGGAAATCAAATCGCCCAAGGTATTGGGATCTTTGATATTCTCTACGGAATGCCGGATGTCGTTAGGCATATTGGGACTCAGGTCCACCAAGGCTTTGAATTGCTCGGCGATTTTCCTCATCAGCGCCTGGGTCTTCATGCCGCAGCGGCGGTCCTTTTCCAGCACCTCGACTCTCGCGATCAGATAGGGATCGATTTCGACCAGCTCCACCATGCGGATGCGGCTTAAGCCTTGTACCAGCAAGCGAATGCTGCCATCAGGGACTCGGAACATCTTGACGATCAGGACGGCAGTGCCCAGGTTGAAGAATTTGTCCTGGATCTCTTCGCCGGTAGTGCCGTACTTGCGGGCGAATGTAGCTAAGATTTTGTTGGACGCCATGGCGTCGCCCACCAATTTCACCATGCGTTCGTCATCGACCATAAGCGGGACGATGACGTTGGGATAGATCACGACGTCGCTCAGGAGCAGCACCGGCAGTTCGTCAGGGATTTCGGGGGGATTCAAGGGATCACTTAACGAATTCATCAGATTGTGCTTTTTGGCTGAAGGCATAGTATTCCTCTTATGATGGCAGGGTCAAGGTATTGACATCATAATTTGCTTACTATCTCATCGGCAGTGAAAGACTGGGAGTTAACCGGAATCTGACCCTGAGTAGGAGATAGTTGATCCAGTCAGTTGGTCTCGAAATTGTCGGATGGTGCGGCGGACGAGGTCAGGATCTTGAAGGGTGGAAATAGTGCGGCGGAAGGCGGCGGCTCCGGGAATGCCTCGAACGTACCAATTGATGGGAGTTCTCATGCGGGGAACGCCATATCGAGCACCATATTGCCGGATATTCAAATCGTAATACTTCAGGAGTGCATTCAGGCGTTCCGGCGGGGAAAGATCGGGGGGGGCGGGCTCGCCATCGAAAGCAGCATTGATCTGGCGAATAAGGTGAGGATTGCCAAGGACTCCACGAGCGACCATGATAGCCTGGCAGCCAGTTTGGCTCGCCATTCGCACGGCATCAGAGTGCGTGATAATGTCTCCACTGCCCAATACCGGAATCGAGCATCGCTCGACCAATTGGGCGATCAAGCTCCAATCTGCTTTCCCGGAAAATTCCTGATTCAAACTGCGGGGGTGCAAGGCGATGGCGCTGACTCCCTCGTTCTGGGCGATCTTTCCCACTTCCATCACCACCGGCTGGTCAGTTCGGATACCGCTTCGCATCTTGATCGTCACCGGAATTTTGACGGCGGAAACCACCTGACGGAGGATGCGTTGTAGCCCGGGCAGGTCGCCAAGAAGTGCGGCGCCAGCGCCCCGTTTGATTACCTTCCTTACCGGGCAGCCCAGATTCAGATCGATAAGGTCGGCGCCCGTGTCTTCGACGATTCGCGCCGCTTCTGCGAGCACGTCAGGATCGGAGCCGAAAAGCTGCACACCCAGGGGTCTGTCGTCATCGGAAACCTCAATCATCTGCATAGTTTTGCGATTTCGGCGGGACAGACCATCGGCGCTGACCATCTCCGTAACGCACAGGGAAGCCCCATGCGCTCGACAGATGGATCGGAACACTGGATCGGTGACCCCAGCCATGGGCGCCAGGATTACCCTGCCGCTCAATGTCAGGGATCCGATGGAGAAAGACTGAGATGGGCAGATTGAGGTCATGGTCTTGTCGCTGGCGATTGCATGATAGGAATTTACGACAATTTTCGGATAGCCGCAAGCTCTTTCTGGAGGGGAAAACCGCGATCGGAATCGCACAGTTTTTTCCTTGCAATTTTGGCAAATTATCCGTATTATATGAGGTTGCGAAAAACCATTGTTTGGAGTACGGGTATCTGGAGCGATAATGTCTTACCGTTGTGAGATTTGCGGCAAGAGTCCCATCGTCGGGCATTCCAAGAGCCATGCAGACAATCTGACCAAGCGGCGGTGGATGCCGAATTTGCAGAGCGTGCGGCATTGGGATGGGAAGCGGGTTCGACGGATTCGTGTTTGCACGTCGTGCATTCAGGCGGGTAAGGTGGTCAAGCCGCCCGTGAGGATTCGACCGGAAAAAGTTGCGACCGAAGCGCCGTGATGTCGTCAGGGATTTTGTCCCGTTACTTTGATGTTCAAGCCGTTGAGATTGCATGATGTGGCGTCGATTCAGATGGGTTTTCGCTGTCGCCTATTTGGAATTCGCCATTTTCCCGGTCTCGGGCGCGGTCGTGATCAACGAAATCATGTATGATCCCGCGGTCGAGCAGGGCGACGATTCCTATTTCGAATACATCGAATTGATCAATACCGGAAGTGCTGCGGTGGATCTCTCAGGATGGAGTTTCACCAGCGGTACTTTTTTTACGTTCCCTTCGGGCACTGTGCTGGCAGCCGGACAGTATCTGGCAGTATGCACCAATCAGGATTCGATTCGAACTTTCTACTTGATCACCAATACCGTCGGCGATTTTGCGAATCGGTTAAATAACGCCGGTGAGACTATTCGGCTCGTCAACGCAGCCAGCGGCACCGAGGACGAAGTTTCATATCTGGCTTCCGCCCCCTGGTCCACAGAACCAAGCGGCACCGGACCATCCCTGGAACTGACTAACTGCAATCTTGACAATTCGCTGCCGGAGAATTGGGCCGCCAGCAGCGGATATGGCACGCCGGGCGGCATCAACAGCGTATTCGTCCCGGACGACACCGCCTCATACTACTCCCTGTATTTCAATCAGATCGTACACACCAGCTACCACACTGAAGTCGTGGCGCAGGGCAATATCTCTCTGGCAGACAAATTCCTCAACCTGGTCAATAGCGCTGCAACGACTCTGGATATTTGTTCGTACTCCTTCTCGGATGCGACTGTCACCGCCGCTGTGATTGGCGCTCATAATCGGGGAGTCCGAGTCCGGTTCATTGTGGAACACGACAATTGGGGCAGCCAAACCACAGCGTTGCAGAGCGCTGGAATCCCTGTGGTCGATGATACTTATGGCTCCAACGGCGGATCGGGATTGATGCATAATAAGTTCGCGATTGTGGACTATCAAGGGTCTGGCGTGGCTGCGAATACTGTCTGGACTGGATCATACAATCTGACCACCACGAGCAGCACAGTGGATGCCAATAATGGAATCATCATCCAAGACGAGGGATTGGCTGGGGCATATACCGCCGAATTCGACGAAATGTGGGGTTCCAGCAGTGCAACTCCGAATCCTGCCACGTCATGTTTTGGATCACGGAAGACCGACAATATCACGCATGGTTTCACTGTGGATGGGCATCAGATCGGCGTTTTCATGTCGCCCAGCGATGGGATTGATACCGCAATCGAGGATGCCATCGCCACTGCCGACCACGAGATCGCATTCTGTGTGCTGGCGTTCACCCACACCGATATCATGCTGGCGATGAAGGCAAAATGGGACGACAATCTGCACTATCCGGATTTTGTGGTGGAAGGAGTGTTCGACGCTCAGAATTCGGCTTCCCAGTACAGCCAGTGGTGGAACATGTCCGGTCAGACCGGTTCGTATCTCTGGTCGCCGCCCGCCGACGTTTGGGTGGATAGTATGCAGCCTGCGGGAGCCTTGCTGCATCACAAGTATATGGTCATCGACGGCAATGATCCGGACAGCGATCCGATTGTCATCACCGGATCGGCTAATTGGTCGAACAATGCCGTGGAGAACAACGACGAAAATATCGTCGTAATCCATGATGCCGAAATAGCCAACCAATATCTGCAGGAATTCTATGCCCGGAAAAGCCAGGCAGTGGGCAATGTCCCGCCGATTTATGATGTGCAATTTCCGCAGCCGAGTGGGACATCATCGCCCTTTGCCGGGCAGAGAGTCACGATCTCTGGACTCGTAACAGCCAGTTTTCCGGATGCATCACATCGCAAGTATATGGTCCAGGGACCGTTCTCCGCACCCTGGTGGGGAATCTATGTCTATCAGACCGGTACAGGATCCAATTTCGCTGTCGGAGACAGCGTGTCGGTGACCGGCGTGGTTCAGGAATACTATGGGATGACGGAAATCGCGAATCCGTCGTATGTCTCGCACGGATCGGCGGCTGTGGTGCCGGATCCCTTGCCGGTCAGCACATTTGATGTTGCGTCACAGGAACTGCTGGAAGGTGTCCTGGTGCAAGTGCGTGACGTCACCGTGATTTCGGAAGCGAATGGGGATGGGGAATGGCAGGTGGATGATGGGTCGGGACCATGCTGGGTGGATGACATGGGCTCTTATGGTTATGTCCCACAGGTGGGGCAGGCGATTTCGGAGCTCACCGGCGCGGTCTATTACGGGTCGGACACGTTCAAGTTGGAGCCGCGAAACGATGGCGATATCGTCGTCAGCTATCCCCGCGTGGAAGATCTAATGATTCAGCGGATCGGGAATCATATGGCGCTGCAATGGGAAGCCATTGCCGGAGCGCTGTCGTATCGTATCTATGCAGATTCTGCACCAGGTTTCGTGCCGACGCCCGGCAATTTGATGGCGACAACCGTAGGTACCCAGTGGTTGGATTCAAACGTTCTGCCGGGGCGAGCCGCAAGGTATTATCGGGTGGTGGTTGAGTATTAGAAAGTGTCTGTTAGAGCCGTCAGCTATCTCAGGCGAGAACGGAACAATGCAAGGTCTATATGGCAATTCTAATCCCCTCGGAAGTCCGGGGGATTTTTTTGGGTCAAGCGCCAGGAATTGGGAAATCCTGGGTGAGACTGGTGCGGTATGCCGACCGAAAATTGCCATAATCGTTCTTGCTTTTTGAGGCTAAATTGTGTAGATTTAGCGGACAATTATCACTTCGAGATCGTGATACGCTGAGTTAGCACTGGTGACCCAACACTGCATTTGTCCAAAGGGAGGTCAGTCCGATCCATGTTCAAGTTATTCCCAAAGGATCAGTGGTATTTCGACAAGTTCAGTCGAGCCGCCCGCAATATCTGTGAAGCCTCTACGGATTTTATAGACATGCTTTCGAATTTCCATGAGCCTTCCATTCCCGGTCACATCCAGCGGATTAAGGAATTGGAACACGACGGCGATCGTCTAACGCATGATGTGGTCGATCGTTTGAATAAGAGCTTTCTCACGCCATTTGACCGGGAGGATATTCACCTATTGATTTCGAGACTGGATGATGTGATGGATATGATCAATGGCGGAGCGTCAAGATTTTCGAGGTATCGAATTGGGGAGATTCCACCCACAGTGCTGAAGCAAGTCAAGGTACTGCAGGACGCCACGTCGGAGATGCTCACACTGGTCGAATCGCTGCAACCGCGAATTAATTATGCCGACATTAAGGATCACCTGGAGAAAGTGCATCTGTGCGAGAACGAGGGGGATCAACTGTTGCGGGAAGGCGTTTCGGATCTGTTCGACACGGAGAAAGACCCGATCCGCGTGATCAAGCTCAAGGAGATCTACGAATTCATCGAAGCCGCTATCGACAAGTGCGATGATGTCGCCAACGTCATCGAAGGGATTTGCGTCAAACATGCCTGATCTTGCACTTTCCACGCTCGTCATCGTATTCCTTGCCATCATCTTTGATTTCTCCAATGGAATGAATGATTCCGCCAATGCAATTGCCACTGTCATATCGACCAGGGTGTTGACGCCGGCGATTGCGCTCGGGATGGCGGTGGCGCTGAATTTTTTCGGCGCCTTTATGAATACTGAGGTCGCCCGCACCATCGGCACGGATATAGTGGATCCTTCGTCAATAACTAGCGACGTGATCATTGTCGCTTTGGCTGTAGCTGCGGTCTGGAATATCGTGCTGACTGTGTTAGGAATGCCTATTAGCGCCTCTCACGCGCTAATCGGCGCCATTGTAGGCTCGGTGCTCGGAGTGCACGGGGGTCACGCGATTCATTCGCAAGGTCTCTTGAAGATCCTCCTGTCACTGCTGTTGTCACCGGCATTGGCACTGGCATGCAGTATAGTCCTCATGAAGAGTATGTATCTACTCTTCAGGGATTCCACGCCGCGCCGAGTGAATCGGCTATTCGGGAAGCTGCAGATTGTCTCGGCGGCGTTCATGGCGTATTCGCATGGGTCAAATGACGCACAGAAATCGATGGGGGTGATTACCATGGCGCTGATGGCAGGCGGATATCTCACCACCTTTAGGGTTCCGGAATGGGTTGTCTTTGTTTGCGCACTCGCCATGGCACTGGGCACCGCGTTGGGAGGCTGGCGGGTCATCCAAACGTTGGGGATAGGGTTGATGAAGTTGAAGCCGGTACACGGTTTTGCGGCGGAATCCTCAGCCGCCATGGTGATCCTGGGCGCCAGCCACTTCGGTCTTCCGGTTTCCACGACTCACGTCATCACATCTTCCGTGGTTGGGGTGGGAGCCTCACGGCGATTTTCGGCGGTGCGGTGGTCATTAGCCTCGAAGATCATCGTTTCGTGGGTACTGACTTTGCCGGTTTGCATCGGAGCAGCGGCGATTATTCAGTGGATCGTCACGACCTGGATGCACGCGTGGTGATGCTGGCTTGCAATGATATGAGAACGCCGGATCGAAAGACCCGGCATTTTTGTTTAGCGTTACGTGAATGCGACTGAAGCCGCAGCAGATGACCCCCTATTATTCCCCCCTACTGTCGTAGGGGGGAAAAGAGAGAGCGTCGGGTGGGAGCACCCGACGCCACATCAGTCTTGCGTCAGGCGGGGACGGCTGACGCCATTCCTTTAATCACTTTGTAGGGGCTTAACATGTTAAGCCCCTACCTGTACGTTCTTCGACTACAGAAAGTAGTCCTTATCGGTGGCTGTCTCTAAATAGGCAGCTAACAGGTCGATGGTCGCCTGAATGTCCACTTTGTGGCAGGTTTCCACGGTGGAATGGACGTACCGGGTCGGAATCGACAACGTAATGACTGCCGCCCCTCCTTTGACGCGCTGGATGGCGCCGGCATCGGTACCGCCCCTGGGAAGGATATCCATCTGATACGGGATTTTCTTCTTCTCAGCCAGATCCTTCAGTTCCTGGACGAGCTTGGGATTCGAAATGGCGGAACCGTTCAGGACACTAATCGCAGTTCCTTTTCCCAATTCCGTGACGTATTCGTGCTTGGCGGCGCCAGGGACATCATTGGCGAGAGTGACATCCAGCGCGATGCCGACATCCGGCTCGATACCGGAACTGGACGCGAAGGCTCCTCGCAATCCGACTTCTTCCTGAGTGGTCGCCACCACGTATATATTCACCGAGTGTTTCTTCACTTTGCGGACGGCTTCCAGCATGCAGTACACGCCCATCCGATCGTCGAAGGCTTTGGTCGTGTAGCAATCGCCCATTCTCTCCATGACACGATCCATGGTGATAGGATCGCCGACCTGGACCAGCTTCTTGACTTGATCCACCGGCAAACCGAGATCTATGAAGTAATCGGTGACCTGGAGGGTCTTTTTCTTTTCCTCTTCAGTCAAGATGTGTATCGGTTTGGAACCCATGACTCCCAGCAATGGCTTCTTGCCGTGGACGATGACGCGTTGCGCCATCATAGTTCTCGGATCGAAGCCACCGGTGGGTTGGAAACGAACAAAGCCATTCTCGTCTATGAAGCTCACCACAAAGCCGATTTCGTCCATGTGGGCAGCCAACATGAGTTTATTTTTGCCTCTGCCCTTCTTGAATCCGATGACGTTTCCCATCTTGTCCGTTCGGACACTGTCCACCAAGGGTTTCATTTCTTTGATTATCAATTCCCGGATCTGGTCTTCCTGACCGCTGGATCCCGGAGTGCCGCAGAGTTTCTTCAGCAATTGCATAATCTTACCCTCATTTGTTAGAGTAGTCTTTTTCCAAAATATAGGCAATATCTCCAAATTAGTCAACAGAATTCTCTATTTTGAGTAATTGAACTTGGTGCTACGTTGTTTGGCGTCAGGTGAGGGCACCTGACGCCACATCATAATATCTGCAGACTAGTCAACGGAATTCTATATGGATTTGGATAGTTAGACGGTGCGCGGCGGATGGTTCAGCCGGACTGGGGTTCTGGTGGTCCGATGGATTTCGACCACTGTTTTTCGAGGAACTGGGGCGAGATGTGGCGTTGGATCTGCCGCCACGGAAGGGGTTGATCGACGGGCAATGGGTGAGTGATGGTTTTCAAGTCTATGCCGAACTGCACAGCGGTTTGGCGCAGGCTTTTTTCGGTGCGGAGCGCTTCTTCGATGGCAAGCCCGACGCGTTCGTCACCTCTCGAAAACAGGGCTTCCTGCCAGGCTTCGGAGGGAGAGGTCATTCGAAGGGTTATTCCATGCTGCCCTTCCAGGGCGCTCCGAATGCGCTGCTGGGCTTTCTTCAGCGCCGACTCCAGTGCAAGCGGTGCCCATTGGAACGGCGTTCCGGGTTTGGGGACGAACGGGCTGATTCGGATGTCGAGCCTGGTCTGGGAATTGGTGGACCTGATCGTTGATTGAATTCTTCGACACAGGAAAATGAGGGTTTCGATATCGTCCGATGTCTCGCCGGGCAAGCCGGTCATGTAGTAGCAGCGGAGCCTGGGGAAGCCGGCTTCCGCGATCCATCGGGCGGTCTCAAGGATACGTTCGTTCGAGATCGGTTTGCCGATCCTTTCGCGCAAGGATTCGGAACCGGCTTCCGGGGCGATGGTTATGGTTTCGACCTGCCCTCGCCGCAGCAACTCGAGGAGGCCGCGATCCAGGATGTCAGCACGGAAGGACGACAATCCCAGGCGATAGCCTCTTGTCACCAAGTTTTCTACAATTTGGCGAAGTTCCGGGTGATCGGACAAGGCGGCGCCCACCAGCCCGACCGGACCTGGGGGTCTTGCCCACTGGTCGATAGTATTTTCCAGGACTTCGGCGGACCAGATGCGATGGGGGACGGAATAACAGGTGGCGCAATAGAAGCACAGTCTGCCGCAGCCTCGACCCACTTCTACCAGGAACATGCTTCCGAAATGACCTTGGGGCGAGATCGCCATGGAACGAGCCGGACCCAGGGGATCATCGGAAAATCGCCAGGAGGCGATAGGCATGTCCGGCTCTTTCAGCGACGGCACCCAGATTCCGGGGGTCGCCGCCAGGTTTTCCAGCACCTGCTGCCGATCCCATCCACCCGTTGATCCTGTGATGACTCGTTTCAATGAGGGGATCAGTAATTCGCCGTCTCCGATACAGAGCGCGTCGAAATAGAGGGAGAGTGGACGGGGATTCAAGGTCGGCGCTAACCCGCCTGCTATGACGATGGGATCCCGGGGTTTGCGTTTGGACGATCTCGGCTGGATTCCGGAGGACATCAGGAATTCCAGCACTGCCGGGTAGTCCTCTTCCGATGAGAGCGAAAAAGCCAGGACGTGGAAGGCTCCAAACGGGCGTTTCCACTCCCAGCTTTTGGGTACAGCATGATGAGGAGGTTCTAAGTAGAAGGCTCGTTCGACGGTGATGTCGGATTCGCGGTCCAGCAATTGCCAGATGCGATTGAATCCCAGATTCGCAATGCCCAAGGCATACAGGTTTGGGTACAGAAGGCAGAGCTGTATGCTTCCTCTGTTCCCAAGAATGCCCAGGCGGGATTCTGCGCTCAGGAAGGCGCCTACGGCGCTGTCGAACGAATTAGAGATCATCAATCCATCTGTCGCCTCAAAAACGTGGGTATTTCCATATTCTCCCGAGAAGGCGGCACGAATTCTTCCCGAAGAATCATATTCTGATTGACTTCGCCGGTTTTCGCCCACCGTTTGTACGTTGGCATTTCCATCTTCTTTAGATTCAAGACTTCCGGCTCCTTTGGCAAGGAGCTGCCGGAACCGGAGAAGCCGGTGGCAATCACGGTGACACGAAGTTCGTTAGTGAGTTCGGGGATGATGACGGCGCCGAAGATGATGTTGGCTTCGCCGCCGGCGGCTTCGTATATCACGGTGGTGGCGTCATTAACGTCATAGAGGGTCAAATCGGATCCGCCGGTAATGTTGACCAGCACGCCTTTGGCTCCGGAAATGCTGACGTCCTCAAGCAGTGGACTGGAGATTGCCTGTTGAGCGGCTTCCAATGCCCTATTTTCGCCCTGTGCCACGCCGACTCCCATTAAGGCGTCGCCCATCTCGGACATGACGGTGCGGACATCGGCGAAGTCCAGGTTGATCATGCCGGGGACAGTGATCAGGTCAGAAATCCCTCTGGTCGCCTGAAGGAGGATGTCGTCCGCCATCAAGAAGGCGTCGATCAACGTGGTTTGACGCTCAACGATTGCCAGCAGCCGTTGATTTGGGATCACAATCAAGGTATCGACTTTTTCTTTGAGTTCCTGGATACCCTCATCGGCTCGACCGGAACGCTTCTTGCCTTCAAACTGGAACGGTTTGGTGACTATCCCGACCGTTAAGGATCCCAGATTTCGGGCGACTTCGGCGACAACGGGAGCGGCACCGGTTCCGGTTCCTCCACCCATACCGGCGGTTACAAATACCATGTCAGTATCGCGCAGAGCCTCAGTGACTTCTTCAATGTCCTCTTCGATGGCTCTGCGTCCGATATCGGGATTGGCGCCCGCTCCCAACCCCTTCGTCAGATTCTTACCAATTTGCAGCCGGCAATGCGCCTTGTTGCAGTCCAGGGCTTGCAGATCCGTGTTGATAGCGATGAATTCGACGCCGACCAGTCCGGCATGGATCATCCCATTCACCGCGTTTCCTCCGGCTCCGCCCACCCCAACGACCTTGATGCGGGCATTGGTAGTGTATTCTTCTGCGAACCGGATGGAAAGGTTTGACTTCATAGCAACCTCCGTTTAGTCCTCATGCTGTGACCTGATTATGTTCGGGCAATTATCGACTGGTTCGGGGGTCTATTTCTCGCATATTTCCTCAGACAGATGTCGGGTTTCTGCGCTGCGGTTCGGAACCCGACCTGCGCGATCGACCCCTCTTGTGTTCCCCCCTACTCCGTAGGGGGGAAGAAGTCAGAATCAGAAGAAGTCCTCGAACCATTGAATCATTCGGCGGAAGATCTTCTGAAAGACTTTGGAATCGTCCCCTCGGAACACATCGATCTGGTCGCCATGCACCATGCCGTATAGGACCAGTCCGACCGCAGTGGAATGGATTGGGGAATCGGCGGTTTTCATCAAGCCTCCCAAGCCGGCGGGGCGTCCGATTTTGACCGGCAGTCCGGTGACTTCCTCGGCGAGTTCGTCCACGCCGTCCAGGAGAGCGCCGCCGCCGGTCAATACGATGCCCGTGGTCAGGAGATCGTAGCAACCGCTTTGTCTGATTTCGTGGAGTGCGAGCTCGAAGATTTCCTGTACCCGCGGTTGGATGATGGATGCCAGGACGCTGCGAGAGACTTCCCGAGGAGCCCTGCCCCCGACACCAGGGATCGAAATGACCTGGTCGTCGCGAGCCCGAGATTCGAGAGCGCAGCCGTGCTCCAATTTGATGATTTCCGCTTGCTCGAGTGGGGTTTTGAGACCCATAGCAATGTCGCGAGTGACATATTCACCTCCGAATCCGATCACAGACGTGTGACGGATACTGCCCTTGGAAAATATTGCTATATCAGTAGTTCCGCCGCCGAAGTCGATGAGACCGACCCCGAGTTCTTTCTCATCCTCGGTCAGGACGGCGTACGATGACGCCAGCGGTTCAAGCACCAGGTCCCGAACGGAAATGCCGGTCCGCTTCACGCAACGGTAGATGTTCTGCGCCGATGTGACGGCTCCGGTAATGATGTGGACGTCCGCTTCCAATCGGACGCCTGCAATGCCGATAGGATCTTTGATTCCGTCCTGGTCGTCAACGATGTATTCTTGAGGAAGAACGTGGAGGACTTCACGGTCGATGGGAAGTGCGACCGCTTTGGCGGCTTCGATGACCCTATCTACATCTCGCTCCGTGATTTCGTTAGGTTGAGACCTGCCCCGTTCGCGTGAGACGGCAATCACGCCTTTGGAATTAATGGAGCGGATATGGTCGCCGGCGATACCGGCGTACACCGACGACACTTCGACCCCTGCCATTCGCTCGGCTTCCTCAATCGCTTTCTCTATGGCTTCAGTGGTCTTGTCGATATTGACCACCACCCCTCTTCGAATGCCGGTAGAGGGGCAGAATCCGACTCCAACAATGTTGGCACTGCCATCCGGCGTCAATTCCGCGATGATCACGCTGATCTTGGTGGTTCCGATGTCCAGTCCCACGATCATATTGTTCTCTGCCATGGTTGTCTCCAGAGGGCTTCTGACATCTCGCCCGCTGTCAGACGAGGGCGTCTGACAGCACGCTATGCGTCCCGCGTCAGGTCAACCTTTGATGGGCGACACGATAACCCACTGCGGAAATCGCAGGTCGATTTCCACATCTTGATCCGCAAAGTCCTGCCGATTCCTGAGCATGAATTCTCTGAGCACGTCCCAATTGACGCCGGCGGCGTCCTTTGGCACACGTACTCGAGATTGACCGTCTGACAAATTCATCATGATCTGCTTGTTCTTCAAATAGAAGTCGGAGATCATCTGGTACACATCAGGGGCTTTGTTGCTGATGTCCAGCGCGCAATTGATTAAAGCCATGACACCCTCCGTGGTTACGGGTTGCCCAATGTCAAGCTTTGCGACGTCGATGGTCGAGAGCATCGGCAAGTCCCAGGTAGTTCCGTGCCAGGTGTGACCCAGGTATTTGCCGTTGGCGCCGACCACACCCAGGGGATTCCCTGCGATTAGCAGCAGGGGTTTGACTTCTTCGATTCGGATAACGAGAGTCGAGGGGAAGCGGCGGAACACGTGAGCATGGTCGATCCACGGATTGCTTTCCACCTCAATTCGCATCCGTGTCAGATCCAGAGCCAGCATCGAAGCGCCAATGGGAATCGTGGTGCGGCTCAACACCGTATCCACTGCCAGGCGGGTGACGCCTTCGACACGAACCGATCTCAGCGGGAAACGCACTTTGCTGCCCCACCAGTTCCGGACCTCACGGTATGCCCAGGGTCCCTGGAAGCATCCCAATGCCACCAAAGCCAGGACTACAATCAGAGTCAGTCTGCGTCTCCAGACCGCTTTACGATTCCGCTTTCTCCGGACCAAAGCCGACCTTCTTGATTTCGAGTTCTAATTCGATTCCAAGGGATTCTCGGACGCGTCTTCGCATTTCTGAGATTACCGCCAGGACATCCAGGGCAGTGGCATTTCCGCGGTTGATTATGAAGTTGGCGTGCTTGGTGGAGACTTCCGCGCCACCCACGGAGAAGCCTTTCGCGCCAACCGATTCCAGGATTCTTCCCGCATAATCACCGGGCGGTCGTTTGAACACGCTGCCCGCGGAAGGGAATTCCAGAGGCTGAGATTTTTGACGCGCCGCGGTTACCCGATCCATCTCAGCCTGGATGACGTCCCGATTGCCCTTAGTCAATCGGAATGACAGGGACGTCACGATGCTGCCTTTTAACTCCTTTGCTTGCCGATAGCCAAAAGTGATGTCCGGTTTGTACAATCTCTTCGAGGTTGCGCCTGCTTCCAGGGTCTCTACCCACTCCAGCGTGTCAGACAACGTGCCGCCATAAGCGCCCGCGTTCATCACGATGCCGCCTCCCAGAGCGCCGGGGATGCCACAGATGGAGGCAACGCCGTCGAGTTCGTGTCTCAGGGCTTCCTCCGACAGTTCTTTGATGGTTGCCGCGGCTCCCGCCACCAGAGTGTTCCCTTTGCATTCGAGGTTCCGAAATTCACCGCCGAGCCGGATCACTACTCCTCGAATGCCGTCGTCGCTGACCAGCAAATTGCTGCCTTCGCCAATCAGGAGGTACGGGAGCCCGAGATTCTCAATTTCGACAAAGGAACGCTTGAGCGAACCCAGGTCTTCGGGTTCGAGCCAACAATCTGCCGGACCGCCGATGCCGAAAGTGGTGTGCTTCGACATGGGCTCCCGCATCTTGATGCTACCCCGGAACCCTCCAGCCAGGGTCTGGCATAATGTCCGAATCTTTTCCACCGCCGAGCCGTTCGAATAGTTCTTTGGCAACGTTTCCCACGTCTCCGGCACCGAACGTGATTACCATGTCTCCTTCCCGGCACACCTCACGCAGCTCATCGAAGACAGACTGGCGCGAAGAACAGAACGCGGCGTTCCGATGACCAGCCTCCCTCGCTGCCATTGCCACCAATTCGCCGCTGATTCCCGCGATGGGCTTCTCCCGAGCCGGGTATATATCCATGACACGCAAGACGTCGGCTTCCAGGAAGACCTTTCCGAATTCCCTCTGGAAATCACGGGTTCGCGAGAAGAGATGAGGTTGGAACACCGCCACGATCCTTCGATTCCAGCCCTGGCGGGCAGCTCGAAGAGTAGCCCGAATTTCCGTCGGGTGGTGACCGTAATCATCAACGATCAAGATGCCTTGGGCTTCTCCGATGGTCTCAAACCGCCGGCGCACGCCGGAAAAGTGATTCAATGCCTTCCGAATGGTCGCGAAGTCGATATCCATTTCCAGCCCGACCGCGATGGCAGCCAGAGCGTTCTTGACGTTGTGCTCCCCGGGCATGTGGATAGTGACACTCCCCAATACCTCGCCCTTCAGGACTGCATCAAATGTGGAGTCGTCATGATCGTGTCGGATCCCTCGCGCGGTCAAGCCGTCGCTGTATTGTATCCCGTAAGGCACCACGGGGCGTTTGATCCGCGGCGCAAGGGCACTGACTTCCGGTTCATCGAAGCACAAGATTACCGATCCGAAGAACGGCACCTTGTTGGCGAATTCGACGAAGGTGTCTTTGATGTCCTCCAGGTCGCGATAGCAGTCCAGGTGTTCGGTTTCCAGGGTAGTGATAACAGCCAGGTCTGGAAATAGCTTCAGAAACGAGCGGTCGAATTCGTCGGCTTCCGCGATGAGCACCGGTCCCAGTCCCAATTTTCCGCCGGTCTTCAGGGATCGCAGAAGTCCGCCCACAATGATCGTGGGATCCAATCCAGCAGTTGACAGGATCTCGGCTGCCATGGAGGTGGTGGTCGTCTTGCCATGAGTTCCGGCGACGGCAATTCCGAATTTCAAGCGCATCAACTCGCCCAACATTTCAGCACGGGGGACGGTGGGGATATGCCGTTCCCTGGCGGCTCGCAATTCCACATTATCTGGAGTGACCGCCGAGGAGAAGACTACGACGTGCGCATCGCCAACATTGCCAGGATCATGACCCTGGAAAATCTCGCATTTCAAAGATTTCAAGCGATCAGTGACATCGGTGCTCAGGAGATCGGAGCCGGAGACTTTGAAGCCCATGTTGACCAGGACTTCGGCGATCCCGCTCATGCCGGCGCCGCCGATTCCCACGAAGTGGATGTTGTGGAATTTTCGGAAGATTCTTATCATGTTATCAGTGACTCAAGGTCATCCACAATATGCTTCAAAGCGTCCGGTCTTGCCATGGATTGCATCCCGTGACTCATCGTCGCCAGCTCCTCCGGATCAGACAGGATTTCTTTGATCGCAGCCGCAAGTCGAAGACCGTGGAATTCGTGGTCTGCGATCATCCTGGCGCCGCTGGCTGCGACAAGAGCCTTTGCGTTCCATTCCTGATGACCGGCAGCGGCATGGGGATACGGAACCAGAATCGATGGGATTCCGCGCAGGGTCAATTCGGATAGAGTCAAAGCTCCGGCACGGGACACCGCCAGATCCGCCACCGCATACGCTTCGTTCATCGGGTCGAAGAACTGCTGGATATGCGCCTTTCCCGCCAAGTTCTGAGGAAGATCGATCTGAGAGACGTCCATGCGCTTTCCGGTTTGCCATACCAAATTGACGACGGTGAGTATTTCCGACAATACGTCTCTCACCGCCTGATTGATCGACAGAGCGCCCTGACTGCCACCGGTCACCAGCACCGTTGGCAGCGCAGGATTCAAGCCCCACCGATGCAAGATTTCCGATTTCGCGGGGTCGACGTCTATCGGAGGCACCGGATTTCCATGGGATCGGATCCGGGCATTGCCGCGAAGGTATTTCCGGGCTTCATCGAAGCCGAGAAAAACCAGATTGACGCGGGGCGCAAGCATGCGGGTGGTCCAACCGGGGAAAGCATTTTGTTCCGCGATGGCTCGAGGAATTTTCCTCAGGTATGCGGCGTACAGGACCGGCCCGGACACATATCCGCCGGTACCGACGACCAATTGCGGATCATATTGCCTCATTAAAGCAAGACACCGGCGCACGGAATTCAACACTTTGAACGGAAATGACAAATTCTTGACGACTTGCCGGCGATACAGCGGCTCGATGTCGATCAATTCCAGCGTGTATCCTCTGCGAGGAACCAGGCTTGATTCCATCCCGCGCTTGGTGCCGACGAAGAGGATCTCAGCTTCGGAATGACGACGGATGATTTCTTCCGCGATCGCCAGAGCCGGGAACACGTGCCCGCCGGTACCGCCCCCTGCGAAGATTGCACGGAGGCTACTCATCGCGATCTTCCTGGTATGGGGCGTGGCGGGAGATATTCAACAATACCCCGGCGCAGGCTAAGAACATCACCAGCGAGGTTCCTCCATAACTCAGAAATGGCAAGGGCAAGCCAGTAGTAGGCGCCGCACCCGTCGCCACCGCGATATTAATCAAGGAGTTATAGGATATCGATATGACCAAACCGGCTGCCAGCAGGCGTCCGAAATCGTCAGGCGCGAACTTGGCAACCTGCATGCCGCGCCAGAAGATCAAGACGAAGAGAGTCACTGCCAGCATGGTGCCAATCAAGCCCCATTCCTCACCCAGAATCGAAAATATGAAGTCTTTGTACGGCTCGGGAAGGAAGTGGAATTTCTGCATGCCGTTCCCGGGTCCGACGCCGAACAGCCCGCCCCTTCCAAGCCCAATTAATGATTGCCACAACTGGTACCCATCGCCCTGGATATCGGACAAGGGATTCACAAAGGTAATCAAACGGGCGCGGCGGTAGGGCGCGCTGACCATGTAGATCAACAGCGGAGGAATGATCGCGCCGGCGGTCACCAGCAAATACCGCATTCGCACCCCACCCAGGAACAGCATGGTACCGCCCAGCAGGACAATCAAGGCTGCCATGGAGAGATTGGGTTCCAGTGCCACCAATGCTGCAATCGCGGCGATGATGATCCCAAAGGGAATCGTTCCCGATAATCCTGCCAGATGGTCGCGTTTTCGGACCAGGGCATCGGCGAGGAACAGCACCAGCGCGACTCTTCCCAGTTCCGATGGCTGGAACGACACACCAAGCACATTTATCCATCGTCCCACTGATTTTCCCCAGTGGGCGATCAGCACCCCCGCCAAGAGCAGGAATGCCAACGCCAACAAGGGTCGGGAAAGCCAGCGAAGATAGTGGTAATCGACTCGCCACAGAACGATCATTGCGACCATCCCTGCGACTATCCTTGCAACATGACTCAGCCACAGAGAGGATGGCGATCCGGTGCTGTCCAGGGATATTCCCGCCGAGGCGCTCAGCATCACGACTCCGCCTATCGCCGTCAACACCATCACCGACAACGCCAGAGTTCGATCGGTGTGACCCTGAGGCTGGTGATTGTCGGGGATCAGCGGGCTGTCAGATTGTGTATCCATTCTTTGTAGCAATGACCGCGTTCTTCATAGTCGCGAAATTGATCGAAGCTGGAACCCATAGGCGACAGTAGAACGGTATCGCCAGCCTTTGCCAAGCCGGCTGCCAAAATGACCGCATCTCGCAAATCGTCGGCGAGGTGGATCTCTACGGCAGAACGCCAGGATTTCTTGAGCATGGGACCTGCTTCGCCGAATACAATTGCCAGTCGAACATGCGCCTTGAGACACGGAATCACGCGAGAATAGTCTTCTTTTTTGGCTCGACCGCCGGATATCAGGATAACAGGAGTGGTCATCGCCTGCAACGCGATGATTCCCGCCTGGACGTTGGTCGCTTTGGAATCATTTATCCAGTGGATTCCGTCGAAGGTGCCCACGGATTCCAGGCGGTGTTCCACTCCCTGGAAAGTCCGGACGGCATCTCGGATCCAGGACGAGTCAATTCCGATTGAGCGGCAACAGGCAACTGCCGCCAATACATTTTCGATATTATGCAATCCGGGGATTCGGATGTCACCGACTTCCAGAATCGGGACCCAATTGCCGGACTCCTTCATCACTACCCGGCGATCTTTCACCGTGATATTCGCCGCGTCGGAATCGACGGAAAAGCCAATCTTCTTCGATGCCGCGTCGCCGACAGCCTTCGCCACCACCGGATCACCTGTATTGAATATCAAGGTACCGTCCCGATTCTGATTCAAGAAGATCTTCCGTTTCAATGCGACATAATTGTCGAAGGTTCCATGCCGATCCAGGTGATCCGGGGTGACGTTCAATATCGCAGCTATCTTTGGATGGAAGGTCGGGGCAGCTTCCAATTGGAACGAGCTGACTTCGACCACCGCCCAGGATTCTTTGTCCAGCTTGTCAACCACAGCCGACAAGGGATTCCCGATGTTCCCCGCCATGGCATTGGGAACGCCGGATTGGGTCAGTATGTGCGCTATCAACGCCACGGTAGTCGTTTTGCCATTAGTACCGGTGATGGCAATCATAGGACATGGCACGAGCCGGGCTGCCAGCTCCAACTCGGAAATCACTTCGGGTCCGGAACTCATCAAGATCTGGATTGGAGGGTCATTGGTGTTAACTCCCGGGGACAGAATGACAAGGTCGGATTCGAAGATGCGGTTTGTCGTGTGGCGACCGGATTCGAACTCGATCTCCAGAGTCTTGAGTTCTTCGATGGCGCTGGTAAGGTGTTTTGGGCGGGCACGATCGCTGACGAACGGAATTCCGCCGCGGCTTTTGACCAATTTGGCGGCGGCAAGACCGCTGCGAGCCATGCCCAGAATTGCCACGGATTTGCCTCTCAAGTCCACAGGTCACCGGACTTTGAACATGCCGAGTACAATCAGAACCAGCAGGATTTCCAGAATCCAGAACCTGACCACCACTTTGGGTTCTGCCCATCCCAGCAATTCGTAATGATGATGGATGGGAGCCATACGGAACACGCGGCGTCCTTCGCCGTATTTTCGCTTGGTGTATTTGAAATAGTAGCGCTGGATAATTACTGACAGAGCTTCCATGACAAAGACGCCACCGATCACGATGAGGAAGAGCTCTTTCTTAATCAGAATCGCCATCATCCCGAGAGCTCCACCTAACGAAAGCGATCCGGTGTCCCCCATGAAGACCTCGGCAGGATAGGCATTAAACCACAGGAAACCCAAAGACGCTCCCAACATGGCAGCGCAGAAGATGGTCAACTCGCCGGCTCCGTCCAGGTATATAATATTCAAGTAACTGCTGAAGTTGAGATGACCGGTTACGTAGCACATGCCAGCCATGGCGGCAGAGGCAATGCCCACCACCCCGATCGCCAGACCATCGAGACCGTCGGTCAGATTGACGCCATTGGAAGTCCCGGATATTACTATGATAATCACCGGAATATATAAGATGCCGAAAGGGAAGAATACGTTCTTGAAGAAGGGCATCGTCGTTTCGGTCAAGTGACCCGCGAAATTCGAGGACAGTTTTTCCGGAAATGTCAAGAGGATAATGCCGACGATGATCCCCAGAGAAATCTGCCCTGCCCACTTGTATTTCGCCACCAAGCCTTTCTTTTTCCGTTTAACGGCTTTCAAATAGTCGTCCATGAAGCCGATCAAGCCCATCCAGACGAAGGCGCCCAGAGCCAGGTGCACGTAGGCGTTGTCCAGACGAGCGAACAGCAAGGTCGGGATGATCACCGCACCCAGAACGATCAAGCCGCCCATGGTGGGGGTGCCAAATTTCGCTTTGTGGGTGGCGGGTCCGTCGTCTCGGATTTCCTCGCCGATTTGCTTTCGGCGCAATAGTTTGACGATGTGCGGACCGATCAGGAAGCTGATTAGCAATGCGGCAACAGCGGCTCCGGCAGCCCGAAAGGTGATATACCGGAAGAGGTTCAAGCCGGAGATAACGTCGCGCAGGGGGTAGAAGATATGATAGAACACGTTTCGACGCCTGATTCTGATTTGATCAGCTACCACCTGCGGAGAGGTGGCAGCAGCTTCGATCAGAGACGCTGACTCCTGTAGTATTGCTCGATTTCGGGGAATAGTTTGACCAGGACTTGCTCCAGGGTGACGCCCCGAGACGCTTTGAAAAGTACCGCGTCGCCAGGTTTGAAAAGTCTGGTCAGTCGTTTGATTAACGTTTTGAGATCAGGATAGGACTCGATGGTTTTCCCGGGATCGGTGGTTACGTTGTCTGCAATCCAGGCGGCTCTTTTCCCAATCGCGAATAGCATGTGGAACGGACGATCGCTCAGGTACGATCCGATTTGTCGGTGGAGCATCTCCTCGTCGGAGCCGAGTTCCAACATATCCCCCACGACGAGGATGTGCCTCTGAGCCGGTCGGGAGAGCAGCAAGTCGATGGCGGCTTTCAGCGATTCGGGATTCGAATTGTAGGTATCGTCCCACACTTCCACGCCCTCGATATGGAAGGACTTCAATCGTCCCCATGCGGGCTCAAGTTCCGCCAGACCGGACACCACGTCCTTGACTGGAACATTGAAGGTGCGGGCAATGGCAGCGGCAGCTACCGCAGACGGAATCCACAGGTCGCCTACCACGTTGAGAGTAACTTGCTGGTTTTCAATTTCGACGATGGGATTCCCGCTGTTCGTATGACCAACCATATCGACCCGGAAATACTTGTCAAGTTCAACACCCTTTGGCGGGGCGCCTATTCCGAATCCTATGACTTTTGCACCGACGGTGAGTCCCATCACGACAGAATCGTGTACCGGGGCGAGGATCTTGCCTTTCTGCTTGAGATAATCGTACAGCTCTCCTTTAGCGCGGATGACGCCTTCGATGCTGCCGAATCCTTCCAGGTGTACCGGCGCTATCCGCGTGATGAGTCCATGAGTAGGTGCGGCGATCTTGCATAGCCGTGATATTTCGTTCTGGTGATTCGCGCCCATTTCAACAACAGCAATCTGGTGATACATGGCTAAGTCCAGCATCGCCAGAGGCAATCCGATCAGATTATTCTTATTGCCCGGGGTCTTGAAGACTCGGTACTTCTTCGCCAGGAGCTCTGCCGCCCATTCTTTGGTGGTGGTTTTCCCAATGGAGCCCGTAATCGCGACTACGGGAATATCCGCGCGTCTCCGCCACCATGAGGCAAGCTTTACAACGGCTTTCTCGGTATCGGCAACTCGGAGGAAAATCGTCTCGGGACTGCCCATGGTTTGGCTGCCGCGCCAGCCTGCGGAAACCACAGCTCCGACTGCACCAGATTTCAAGGCGGCATCGACAAAATCATGCCCGTCAAAGTTGGGACCTTTCAACGCCCAGAAGATCTCCCCTGGGCGGATTGTTCTGGTATCGATGCTGACTCTTGGGAACAGCTTGAATCCAGGACCGGTCAAATCGGCTCTGAGGATCTTGGCAACCTCGATGACGGTCAGATTCATAGATTGTCCCGGCTTCACAGGCATTCTGCTACGACCTGACGGTCATCAAACGGCTCTTTCCGATCCCGGATCTGCTGATAGGACTCGTGCCCCTTTCCGGCGATGACGACAACATCTCCGGGGCGGGCTTCCGCCAGGGCTTTGCAGATGGCTTTCCGCCGATCCACCTCGACGATGAAGGGACGGTCGCCGCTCAGTTCCGCGGTGATATCTTCGATAATCGATTCCGGCTCTTCGCTCCTGGGATTGTCGCTGGTAATGACGATCACGTCGGAGAGATTCTGGGCGATTTTCCCCATGACGGGGCGCTTCTTCCGGTCGCGGTCGCCGCCGCAACCGAAGACAGTAATCAGGCGTTCGCCGGGCATCGATCTGGCGGTACGAAGGCAATTGTCCAGTGCATCAGGAGTGTGGGCATAGTCCACAATGACTGTGTAGGGGACGTCCAGCGGCACTCGTTCGAATCTGCCGGGGACCGATTGAAGCGTCGATAAGCCTTGCCGGATATCCTCAAGCGGGACATCGAGTGCCAGAGCAGCTCCCACTGCCGCCAGCAGATTCGAAGCGTTGAACGAACCGACCAAGGGCGTCTCGAAGCGCATACCACCCTCTGGGGTGCGCACCGTCACCCTGGTACCGTCCCAATCCGTCTCGACCTCATGACCGTAGAGGTCGGCTTTGGGATTCTTCAACGAATAGGTCCGGACTCTTGCTTCCGTCTGGCGTTTGTAGTTATCGCTCACCGGATCATCGTCGTTCAAAACTGCGGTGGCGGTGTTGCTGAGACTCTTGAATAACAGCGACTTGGCATCGCGATATTCGGCAATGGTGTGGTGGAAATCCAGATGCTCGTGGCTCAAATTGGTGAAGATGGCTGCGGAAAAGTCCAATCCGTACACTCGATCCAACGCCAGAGCGTGAGAACTAACTTCCATGGCAACGACCTGCACGCGCTCCCGGCGCATCCGATCAAAGAGCTTCTGCAGATCCAGCGACTCGGGGGTGGTGTGGATCGCCGGCAGGGGCTCATTTCCAATCCGGTTTTCGATGGTGCCAATCATGCCGGCTGGCGGCATGGCATTCTGGAAAATCGACCACAGCATATATGCGGTGGTCGATTTTCCGTTAGTACCGGTCACTCCGATGAGCCGCAGGTCGCGTTCAGGATGATCAAAGAAACTGGAACTGATCACCGCCAGCGCTTTCCGCGACGAAGTAACCTGCACGTGAGTCGCTTGAATGGCTGGATCCCACGATTCTTGGTGCACGACTGCAATAGCTCCGCGGGCAATTGCTTCGCGGATGTAACGGTGCCCGTCAGTGGCATATCCTCTGACTGCGACAAATAGGTCGCCTGCTTGGAGCAGACGGGAATCGTATCGGACGGCTGCGATTTGCACGCGCCCGTCACCGTGCAATTCGGCGTCCGGCAGGTCTGCGATTAGACCGCACAGTCGTTTGGCGGCAGGGCTCATCACGTCGTCTCGCCAATCAATTGGCAACGAGTGCCCGGTTCGATTGCGGCTCCAGGTTTGGGCTCCTGGCTCTTGACCAGTCCCATCCCGGTGACGGACACATCGAGTCCGCGTTTCGTCAAGACCTTCACGGCACTGCGAATGGGTGTCCCGACCAACTCGGGCATGACGTTGGGGGCATCGTTGATCGCCATTGTACTGCGTCGATGGCGGTTTTCGTCTTTGCCTTTCTTTGCGGTCGAATCAGGTTCGACGTCCGAAGTGTCGTGGCACACAAAGACGGTGCCGGTGGATGATTCGGCAGCCATCCAGCGCTGCATGATATTCTTGAATGCCGGCGCGGCGACCTGGCTGCCGTAGTGCAGCCCTTTGGGGTCATCAAGAATGACCAATGCCAGGTATTTGGGATCCTCGGCAGGTGCGAAACCTACGAACGAAGAAACGAATTTGTTCTGATAGTACACGTTATGGGCAAAATCGACCTTCTGTGCGGTGCCGGTCTTGCCAGCCACCGTAATTCCCTTCATGGCGGCAGATTTTCCGGTTCCGGACCTGACCGCTTCAACCATGAATTCCTTCAGCGTCTGGCAAGCATCACGGGAAATTGCGCGTCGAATTTCGATAGGCTGTATCTCGACTCCGGAGGCGGATTGGAGGATTTGGGGTCTAAGCAGATATCCGCCATTGGCGATGGCGCCGTAAGCCATGGCAAGTTGAAGCGGCGTAATCAGGACGCCTTGCCCGATGCAGAAGTTGCTAAGCGTGCTGCCACTCCAGCGGGACGGCAGGTGCACGACTCCACGCGCCTCGCCTTCCAGTGTGATTCCGGAAGGCTGACCGAATCCGAAGTCTCTGGCGGTCTTATACAAGAGATTGGGACCCAGCACGTATCCAATCTTCGCCATACCGATGTTGGAGGATTTGGCAAAGATTTCACGGAAGGGTAAGGAACCATAAGGGTGGGCATCACGGAATATTCGTTTGCCGAACACGACTTGACCATTCTCACAAAAGAAGACGCGTTCCGGCGACATGCCGGATTCCAAGGCGGCGGCAGTCACGATGAGTTTGTAGGTCGAGCCAGGCTCATACATGTCCGTGATGGGACGACAGCGCTGGTATTCGGTACGAGTATCTTCGGGGAAATTGGGATCGAAAGGCGGATAGGTTGCCATGGCGATAATCCGACCGGTGCGGGGGTCGGTCACGATCGCCGTGCCGCACTCAGCTTTGTAGGTTTCCACGGCGATCGCCAGTTCTTCTTCGACGATAGTTTGCGCCACCACGTCGATCGTCAACCAGATGTCATTCCCGCGTGACGTGACCTGTCGATCATCGACTGCCACTCTGACCGCTCGGCGGGCATCGGTCCAGCATTCCACTTTCCGGGGTTCGTCCCGGAGCGTTGCGTCACAGTAATGCTCCACGCCATTGATGCCTACCCGATCGCAATCGGTGGCGCCGATCACTTGACCCGCCAGAGCGCCGTATGGGTATATTCTCTTGGGCTCTCGAGCGACCCGGACGCCGGGCAGTTCCATCCCCTTGATCCTGAGCGCCCGAGGCTCATCCACTCCCCGATCCACCCAGACGAAGGGTGATGACGGCTTCAGCCGCTTCTGCAGATATGAGGTACGAAATCCTAAGATATTCGCCAGCGACGTCAGAGAGCTCTTGTCTTTCAACAATCTGGAAGGGACGGCGCCGACGGCGTAATAGTGAGGAAGGTCGATGGCGAGGATGTGGCCATTGCAGTCCAGGATGGTGCCGCGAATTCCAGCGACATCCAGCTCCTCGAGATATTGATCTTCAGCCTTCTTCTCGAAGACCGAGTGCTTTATGCCCTGGATCCAGACAAGCTTGACTACCAGACCGATCCATGCGACCATCACCACGACGACCAGCGATTTCCATCGCCAGGCAACTAAGCCTGCTTGGGCAGAGAACGCAGCCCGTTGTCGTCTATGTTGATAATCCTGGATCACAAGTTGCTGCCAATTATCACTATGTTCCGATTCGCCCCTCTCGGGCAATATGGAATGTCTATTTTACGGATGCCAAAGACGAATTCTGTTCGCTGGTAAGGCTCGGTTCTGCACCGCCGGTTTCCAGCCCCGGAACTTGCAGAATTCGGGGCGGTCGATTGGCATAGAGCATGTGCAGATTTTCGCGAGCCAAACGGTCGATACGCGAGAAGGTGCGCAGAGTGGTCATTCGGTTTTCGAGGTGTTTTTGCTGACCTTGCAACTCATCAAACTCGGCGATCAGCCGGGCTTTTTTTATTCGCAGGGTATCCACGTATACGCCCTTCCAGGTCCATCCTAAGATCAGGAAGATGCCGACACCGATCGCCATCACCCAGCCCCACCATCGTGACCGGCGACGGAGGCGGACCGGACGCAACGGTCGGTGGTAGTTCTTCGACAGGCGGGTTAGTCCTGCATTTCTGCGTTTCATGGTCTTATCTTTTCTGCGGCACGAAGTCGAGCGGACCGAGCTCGGGGATTCAGAATGCACTCCTGGTCGGAAGGACGGACGACATGTCGGGTCAGGATCTTCAGTTCGGGCGACTGCCGAACCACAGTATCCGGAATTCCCGGCGGTGGAACCAGCGGAGTAGAATGGTCCCGGAACACTGTCTTGACGACACGATCTTCCAGGCTATGATAGCTCACAGCCACCAACCTTCCGCCTGGAGCCAACATCTTCAACAAGATGTCGAGTCCTTCTGCCAAGTTTACCAATTCCCCGTTAAGTGCGATTCGCACGGCTTGAAACACGCGGGACAAGGATTTAGTTCTGTAATTGGGCGGAGTGGCTGATCTGACAACCTCCACCAAATCCTGGGTGGTAGAGATGGGACGTCGATTTCGGAACCGAATCAGACTCCGGGCGATTCCCGAAGCGCGTCTTTCCTCACCATAAGTGCGCAACAAGTCCGCAATTCTCGCTTCCGACAACTCGTTGAGGAATTCGGCGGCGGTAATGCCTCCGGAGGGATTCATTCTCATGTCGAGGGGACCCGACAATCGGTGGCTGAAACCCCGGTGCGGGGTATCCAGTTGGTAACTGGATACCCCGAGGTCAAGGAGGACACCGGCAAAGGATTTGGAAACAAGGGGGGCTAAGAGATGGTCGGCTTCGGCAAACGAACCGTGGACAATCACGACATTAGAACGGTCGCGAAAACGTTTCTTGCAATGCTCTACCGCCTCCGGGTCACGGTCAATGCCGATCAAGATACCGGAATCATCGAGTCTATCAAGGATCGCCGCCGCATGTCCTCCGCCTCCCACCGTTCCGTCGCAGTATGTGCCCGAGGGGTCGGTCACCAACCACTGAAGCACCTCGCTCCGAAGAACCGGTTGGTGGAACGAGGACTCCATCAGCCCGACCAGTTGATTTCCAGCATGGGGAAGTCCGGTAATCGGCTCATCAGACTGCGATATTCCGGAATCACATCCGACACGGCAAAGTCAGACATCACATCGTAATCAGACGCATTCATCACAGAAAGTAAGATGTCGCAACCTCGGTTGCGGAGTTTCGCCACTCTGGAGATCAAGACGGTTAGACAATCGGGATCGAGGTTGGTGATGCCAATAGTGTTCAGCACGATGCGACCCCGGAGGTATTCTAAAGAATGGTCCAGGAAGAATTCGAGCTGGGCGACTCCTTCCCGATCGAGGGTGCCATCACAATATATGATGGAAATGCCGCGGCGGCGTCGATGGAGAATTTGCATGGTGTGAGAATCAGTCCGAATCAGAGGTTAGCAACCAGCCGAGTTGACCGTCCTGGCGGATCACCCGGATCCATTAGAAGAGGCAGTGCCCGGAACCTGAGCCTGGGTTGCGGGTTGAGGAGCCAGCATCACCTCTTCCATCAGTTTCTCATAAGAGACAAGCTGACTCTCCAGGTATCCGCTGTAGGTCTCCGGATTCCAAATTTCGATGCGCCGGGAGACTCCCAATACGACGGCTTTTTCGGTGATCCCGGCGTGCTTCATCAGTTCCGGCGGAACCGAAATCCGTCCCTGGTCGTCGCACCGAGCCCGGACTGCCTCTCCATAGATGAAGCGCTGGAACAGCCGATCGTTGGTCTTTGAGAACGATAGGTTCTGCAGCCGCCGGTCGATGACCTCCCACTCTTCTTCCGGAAAACCAAAGATGCACTTATCCAATCCTGGGACTAATACAAAGGACACAGTGCCTGGCAATTCCCGTCGAATCTCGGCGGGAATGTTCAACCGTCCTTTGCTGTCCACAGTCTTGGGGAATCTGCCGATCAAGGAAGGCATGTCAGGGTCAAATCTCCATTATCAACCATTTCCTGGGAATTTCAGGGATTGTGTGGGATAATTATACTACAATCTTAGGCAAATGTCAAGCGAAAAATTGGAAATTCATGGTGGTTCAGGCGAGTATATCACGGACAAATTTAGAGAGAAATTATTTGACTCTGTTCCAATTTTTCTTTATCTTTACAATTCGCTTTGTGATAGCCTGGAATCCAATCTCGCGACCACTTGCTCTCTATTGGTCGGGAAGCTTGCAGTCTGTTCCCAACGCATTCCAGCGGTTCCATCCGCGCGACGACTACACAGGGCTGCGACCGACCGGTCTGGTTTGGCTCGCCGCATATCCCATTATCGGATCGGGATTTGGAATAGGGATTTTTGAAGGATAAGGAATCATTCCATCGGGAAGGAAGGCTCATGATCGATGAGAATACTGCGAAAAGAATTTCGCAGAAAGTCATCGGGTTGTCGCCGGCTGACGAGACGGAGGTCATAATCAGCGGCGGTCCCAGCTCGTTGACCAGGTTTTCCGGTAACGCCATCACGCAGAATGTATCCAGCGACACCATCAGTTTGGTAGTGAGGGTTGTGAAGGATCAGAGGCTGGGGAAGGCGACCACGAACAGAATGGACGACGAGTCATTGCGGAAGGCGGTTGACAGCGCGGTGGCGATGACTCGATTCCAGAAGCCTATGTCGGATTACATGCCGATGCCGGATCCGCAGGAGTATCTGCCGTTGCACGGATTCGTGCCGGAAACAGCGGCTTTGGGACCTGAGGAACGGGCGAGAACCATCGGAAAAGTTGCGACGGCAGCCAGAGAGGCGGAATTGGAAGCGGCGGGAGTGTTTTCCAACGGCGCGTCGATGTTGTCCATCGCCAATTCCAACGGGCTATTCGCTGCCCATCAGAGTTCCTCCTGCGAATTCAGCGTCACGATGGCGTCCAAGGACTCCTCGGGATGGGCGGAAGCATCATCCAAGGACATCAGCGCCCTGGATTGCCAGTCATTGGGGCATCGAGCGCTGGTCAAGGCAATGGAAAGCCGAAAGCCTCAGAAGATTGAGCCGGGGGAATACACTGTGGTGCTGGAACACGCGGCTTGCAGTGATTTTTTGATGTTCTTGTCGTGGGAAGCATTCGGGGGATTGGCATTTCTGGAAGGTCGGAGCTGCCTGTCAGGGAAGTTGGGCGAGAAGATTTTCGGAGACAACATCACGATTCGGGACGACGCCTATGATCCGTTGTCGCAAGGGCTGCCTTTCGATTTCGAGGGAATGCCCAGGCAAGCGGTGATTCTGGTGGAGAACGGGGTGGCAAAGGCGGTGGTTCATGACCGAGCGACGGCGGAAAAAGCCGGAGTACAGAGTACTGGTCACTCATTGCCCAGGCCGAATACGGTCGGACCGATTCCGTTGCATCTGGAGATGGAAAGCGGCAATTCCTCGTTAGAGGAGATGATCTCGACCACGGATCGCGGAATCCTGGTGACGCATTTCCATTATACTAATGTGATCGATCCGATGAAGATGGTCCTGACCGGCATGACCCGCGACGGAACATTCTTGATCGAACGGGGCGAGATCGTGGGTCCGGTGGTCAATCTTCGTTTCACCGAAAGCATCCTCAAGGCGTTGAATCAGGTGGAGCTTATTTCGGAGGACCGGGTGTTTGCCAGCCCGTTCTTCGGCGGGGGGACCGTGGTACCGGCGATGAAGATACAGAGATTCAATTTTTCGAGCGTTACGGAATTCTGATTGGGAAGTGTGCAAGGTGAGGACACCCTGCACCACGGGTAAGATTTTGGTGTCGACTCTCCGCAGTCGACACCAAAGCTGCCACCTGCAGAGAGGCGGCAGCTCCAAGAATCTTACCTTCAGAGCATGGGCGAGACGCCCATGCCACATCGACCCCCCTCTTGTTCCCCCCTACTCCGTAGGGGGGAAGAGATAAGGAGAAACTTGTGGAGAAATTGACGCAGATCGCGGTCGATCGGGCTACATCATTGGGCGCAAGCTACGCGGATATCCGGATCATCGAGACGCTGACGGAAGATATCACGGTAAGAAACGGCGAAATCGCCGATCTGGAGCAGGCGGACGACCTGGGATTCGGTATCCGGGTTATCGTGGACGGTGCGTGGGGATTCGCTTCCAGCCATGAGGTCTCCAAGAAGGAAATCGAGAAGGTGGCAAGCCTGGCAGTGGAGATCGCCCGAGCCAGCTCCAGTTTGAAAGTCAAAGATCTGACTCTGGCGTCCGAAGACACATATCAGGAGAAATGGCAGACGCCGTACGTGGAAGATCCGTTTGCGGTGTCCATGGAAGAGAAGATGGGTCTGTTGCTGCAAATTGATGAGATCCTGCGGCGCAATTCTAAGATCAAGGTGGCGGAATCCACGCTGAGCTTTTCCAATGAGCATCAGTATTTGCGGACGTCGGAAGGCACCTACATCGATCAGGACTTGATGCGGTCGGGCGCCGGATACTTAGTACACGCGGTGGATGGAAACGACATGCAGACCCGCAGTTATCCCAATTCGTTCCGGGGACAATTCATGACCCTGGGGTACGAGTTGGTGCGCGGACTGCATCTGGTGCAAAACGCGGAACGGATACGGGAAGAGGCAGTGGCGCTGTTATCAGCCAAGCCGTGTCCCTCCGGAAAAAAGACATTGGTTCTGGATGGATCGCAGTTAGGGCTGCAGATACACGAGTCGGTGGGACATGCCACTGAATTGGATCGAGTGCTGGGAATGGAAGCCAATTATGCCGGGACGTCGTTCGCGACGCCGGAGAAGCTGGACAACTTCACGTACGGCTCGCCGCTCGTCAACTTGTTCTGTGACAGCACGATTCCGGGAGGATTGGCAACGGTCGGGTTCGACGACGACGGAGTTCGGGCACAACGCTGGCATCTGGTTAAGAACGGTCGATTCGTGGGATATCAATACAATCGGGAACTGGCACACACCATCGGCAAGACTCGGTCTTCCGGCAACAACCGAGCCGACGGATGGAACCGGATTCCCATCGTGAGAATCACCAACCTGTCATTGGAGCCAGGCGATTGGGAAGTAGAGGACATGATCGCGGGGGTGGAGGACGGCGTGTATTTGGAAACCAACAAGTCCTGGAGCATCGACCAGAAGCGGTTGAATTTCCAATTCGGTTGCGAGATTGGATGGGAAATTAAGAATGGGAAAAAGGGTGACATGGTCAAGAATCCGACCTATCAAAGTATCACGCCGGAGTTCTGGAAGTCGTGTGATGCCATCGCCAAACAGAAGTATTTCGTGTTGTGGGGCGTACACAATTGCGGAAAAGGGCAGCCGGGGCAAAGAGCCGAAATGTCTCATGGGGCAGCGCCCGCCAGATTTCGAAACGTAGAAGTAGGAGTCGCCAAGGGATGATTCTCCTCGAGTAGGGGCATCACACCAATTACTCGTGGACTAGCAATTAGAAACCTCCGGGGGACCGATATAACAAATCTCAGGACGGAATTAGCTCATGATTTCCTTGAAAACCAACCTGGTCGAATCACACATCGTCCGAATCCGGGACGAAGGTCAAGCCGAGTACTTGATTTTGCAACGATCTGAGAATTCCAAGTATTATCCTGACACATGGCAGATTCTGATCGGGCACGTGCAGGATAGCGAAACGGCGGTCGAGGCGGTCTTGCGGGAACTGCGCGAGGAAACGAAATTGAACCCGCTCGCCGTGTATTCGTTGAATCACGTCAGCCGTTTTTACGAAGCGACGGACGATTCGATTTACCTTGTGCCCGTGTTTGTCACAGTGGTTCCTTTCAGTGCTCGCGTCGTGTTGAATCCCAGAGAACATCAGCGCTACAAATGGTGTATATCGCAGCAAGCGCAGCGATGGTTGCACTGGCAGCAACATCGCCGGAGCCTCGTGCAAGTGCAGCGCGAATTCATCGAAAGAACACCCACCGAACTCCCCAAAGTCCATGACGGATCCGTTGGCAGCGACGACAAGGGAACTATCCGCCGGAAATAAGAGTCCGGAGGCGATGCTTGCTTCCTGGATTCTACTCTTCCGGTTGTTGCGGCGATACCTCCGGTCACTTTCCATCCTGAGTTCTTGCCTGACTTTCCTATTAGGCATGATAGGTTGCGGCGGGAATGGAGGTGGCGAGGAGGCGGTAGGCTATTGGCACGCAGAAGTGGCGATTCCATTCGGTCATCGACCGATGCCATCACCGGACGGTCGATGGATTGCATTCGGCGGCACGGGCGATAGCACTGGAATCTGGGTTTTCGACCGAGACACCAACGAGATCACTCGACTGACGGATAGCTTCCATCCGCACCGTTGGGATTACTGCTGGATGCCCAACAGCCAGGCATTGGTGTTCGGGGGCGCCGGAGAATCAGGCACTCCAACCGCAGGGATCTGGCAGGTGACATGCCCGGCAGGCGTGATCACTCAGTTATGGCAATTCGGCGGAGACCCGGACTCGGCGCCGAATGGGCAATTGGTGGTTCTTGCCGGCACTTCCACACAGAGCGACGAATCGGGCATTTGGGCGGTTGGAGTCAGCGTCCCTCAGATCGACCGGCTCACTCAAGCGGGAACTCATCCCCGATACTCTCCATCCGGTGGGCTGATATCGTACACGTTGCCGATGGAAACCGGATTCCCGGAACTCCGGGTGATGAGTCAGGACGGCAGCAACGATCGAGCGGTGGCGGATGACATCCTGTGCCAGGAATGGCTGGACAATACGACACTGATTTGCACCTCGGCGCAGGGGGCTAACGTCAGCATCGTGCGAGTCACGATTGATCTCACGCCTCAGACCTCAGTGCTGTTGACGGGAGGATCCCAATTTGCGGTGTTAAATGCCTGGGGATTGATTGTGTTTCAACGCGAGGAAGGGGGCGAAAGCCTCGGATTGCACCTGACTACCTTCTCCGGAGGCGGCAGCAAGCCCATTCGTGCCGACGGTTCCTACCCTCAATTCCTACCCTTAGACACCGTTTCCGGAGCCATCGACATCGTCCTTGAGGACACCGATGGCATTCTGATAGCGTCATCCGCTTCTGGTTCTTCCCCCGCTCCCCTCGGTTTGAATCCATAGGACCGAAGCGGAAATTCCAATCTCGAAACCCGAAGCACGACGTCCGAAACAAACAACCAAATCCCAAATCCCAAACAACGAAAATTCGGAGCTCCATATCTGCAAATGCGAGCGAGATGGAGTCTGCCCGGTTTGGAGTTTTTGACATTCGAGCTTTGAATTTGTTTCGATTTTCGAGATTCGAATTTGGAATTCTCCTCGTATGCGCATCGTATTGCAGAGAGTGACCAGAGCGTCCGTGACAGTGGGTGGCGAGACGGTCGGCAAGATTGCGAGAGGATTGGTGCTCCTGGTGGGGATCGGACCCGGGGACACCGAGGATCAGGCTCGCCTGTTAGCCGAGAAATGCGCGGTTCTCAGGATTTTCGAAGACGACCAGGGGAAGATGAATTTGTCGGTCATGGACGTTGGGGGCGAGATCCTGGCAGTGTCGCAATTCACTTTGTATGGGGACACCCGAAAGGGCAGGCGTCCGTCATTCACCGGCGCTGCGCCGCCTGAGATCGCTGAGGCGCTGTTCCACCAATTCGTCGCCTACCTCAGGAATGTGGGAATACCAGTGCAGACGGGTCGATTTGGCGCCAGGATGGAGGTCACGATCGTCAATGACGGACCGGTCACGTTCATGTTGGAGGCATGAGACAACTTATGCGGACCACGCAGGGTGAGGACACCCTACGCCACAAGGACTTGTTGGGCTACGGGCAGGAGTTCTAACCCAGACTACGGTTACCACGGGTGCTGAGACTCGTTGGGTTTCGCGAGGGTAATCGAATCGACAGCTGAAGAATTCGT
>Ga0299915_10000177_pt1 | contig 48479 bp, 63 predicted proteins | sample RVTome_13_FD_200263 | JGI IMG/M metagenome (GOLD analysis project Ga0299915, IMG submission 200263) | Soil microbial communities from uranium-contaminated site in the Upper Colorado River Basin, Wyoming, United States - RVT92D227 (version 2) ...
GTTTGGATTTGCCAGCCCGCTATTCGTACACAAAGGCTGTAATTAAATGAATTTAAATACATACGCTTGACAACTCAGTTTTTTGATATTTAAATAACAGGTATGAACGAACTTAAACCTTGGTTGGTTTCAAAACTTGAATTTGCAAAAGTGGCGCGTGTATCTCCTCCAGCGGTAACCTATTTGTCGCGCGGAAAATTAAGTGGGGCGATGGTGGGGCGCGCGATTGATTTAAATCATCCGGACGTGCAAGAATATTTAAAAAGTCGTGCGGGGGTACCTACGCGGCAAAAACCGAAGCGAATTGAAAAAGTCGAGGAGGAGCCGGTCGAGGAGGAGCAGGTCGAGGAGGAGCAGGTCGAGGAGGAGCCAGTCGAGGAAGCACCTCCACCTACGCAGGTGAGGAGGGCGGCGACACCGCGGGAACAGGCCCAGACAGCGGCGATGCATTTACGCCTTGCGGAGCAGACGGGCCTGCTGGTTTCTCGCGGGCTTGTTGATCAAGTGTTTCGCGATATTCAAGAGGTGTTTTCGGATTTGCTGAAGACCCGCTCAGCGGTGTTAGCATTAGCGGTGTGCCGCGAACTCCAAAAAATGGAGAGTATTCCAGCGGTGGAACTCGTTGTAAAAAAATGTTTTACCGAGATGTTGAATGATCTCGTTACTAAGGTCGCCGACGATGTCAAAAATTTCTGAGGTTATTTCACAATATGGAAAAACTGTGAAGATACGTTGTCGCGGGGTTGAAACACGCGACTATCGTGTTCTGCGAGATTTGCAAGGCAGTTTAAAAACAACCGATCACAATAAAATTTTTCGATTGGCTGAATCGCTGTTGCGCTTTGGTTTGGTAAACCCGCTGCAGATCTGGGTTGACCCCGCTGGGCCGGTCTATTGTTTTGATGCACACCATAGAAAAAAAGCACTAGAGTTGCTGGAACAGAACGGTGTAACTATCCCATTAGTTCCCGTGTCTTTTTGTTTAGCGGAAGATTTAATTACGGCGAAGACATTACTTTTAGCGAAAGAATCTAAATACTCATGGATTGATATAAAAGGTGTTGAGGAATATTTGAATGAAATAAATTTAACACTAGATTTAGGTAGTGAGTATTTTGAATTACCGGCACTAGAATTTGAAGAAGAAAAGGGTAAAGAATTTTTTGATGACGAGGTAGACCTATCGGAGGAGGGAAAAATAAAAGAAAAAGATGCATTTGTAAAAGTATCTATATTCTGCCATACCGATGTAAAAAAAGAAATAGTTCAGGATCTAAAAACATTAGAGCAGAAATATGGACCTAATAGATTGAGGTTAGTATGAACTATTGTACTGTTACATTTGGTGGGGGAGTTTCAACATTAGGAATGGCGGTTGTGAAAACAGCAATTGACCGCGAGCTTGAAAATAGAGTTAGCGGAATAGAGTGTCGCCCAACCGATGTAGAAACAATCAAGAACGCAGATATAATTTTTATTTCTCTTTTTTGGTTTGAGAATATTTTAGATTATTTTTCTTGGCTTGTAAAACTAGGAATAAATCCGGAGAACAGAAAACCATTATTAGTTATTGGAGGAATAAGTGCAATTAATGTACGGATATTACATGGATATTTTCATTACTGTATTTTAGGAGATGGTGAAGTTACTGCTCCTGATTTTATACGAGCAATACTAGATGGTAGTGATCCTAAAGATTTGCCGGGTGTAATTAAAGATGGGGACTTTGATAGCATAAAAATAATGAGAACAAATCCAATTATCCCATCATCTAGTTATGTCGAGACGCGCGAGCATAGAACAGCACGAATCGAGCTCGCGAGAGGATGTAGATTTAAATGTGCGTTTTGCCAATTGGGAAATATAAAACCTTATCGCGAACAGCCGATAGAGGTTGTGGAATATTTATTGAAACAAGCGCCTACACGTAATGTGGGGTTGTTTGCGCCCGATAGGACGGGCTATTCTGGTTTCGATCGGTTAGAAGAGACATGTCGGCGATTAGGAAAAATAAACACGGCCGAGGATACGCGGCTCGATATGCTCTTGAAGAAAACGAAAATATCCAAAGTTAAATTCGGGATAGAGGGATTTTCGGAAAGGTCACGAAAACGTTTTAAAAAACTTGCAAGCAATGAACAAATTTTGCAGGGGTTTAATCACATTTTTAATGTGTTAAGAACGCCTAAAGGGAAACCTATTACATATGCTACGGTGTATATGATTGGAGATTTGCCGGGAGAGACATATGATGATTGGCAAGATTTTTGGGATCTGTTACGAAGAATAGATAATCTTTGTAAATCTACATTTATGATTTATTTTACTTTAAATTCGTTTGCTGCAAAGTCATTCACGCCAATGGAACGAGAAGGAATTAAACCGTACAATGATTGGGGTAAGCTCTGGAAGAATATCCCGAGGCTCCCGCACATACAAATAGCAGTGCGCGGAGGAATGTTAGGGCCTGCCAATCGCATCATTCACGGGGTGTGTTTGAGAGGAGATGAAAGGTTAACTAAATTTCTTTTTTATATAGCGACAAAAGGAAGAAAAATTTTCAAAAGTCCTAGTGCGGAAGCAGGTAGAGCGGTCGAAAAACTAATTCAAAAATGCGGAGTAGATTCAAAAATAATGTATGAGGAATTACCAGAAGGTTATTTTTTGCCTCATGGTAATTTAATAATAGAGCCTTTAGATGAAAATAAAACTGTCTGATACACAGATTGCTAATATGAAAACCTATCTAATAGATAGGATACAATCGTTACGCGCTGGTATTCAAACATCAGAAAAAAATACAAGCATATCCTCAGATGTAAGAGCAATTTTAGATTTGACGTTGCGTGAAATACTAGATCATTTTGGAACTAAGCAGCAATTTAAAGATTGGATTAAATCAATTAGAGATATTGAAGCGATTCACTTGCTCCAAGTAGATACGGCAATTAAAGAAGGTTTTTGGGTATCAAAAGATTTAGTTATGAGAGGAGTAGTCGAGCCGTTTACTACAGCGCATATACGGATGCTCACTGATGGGTCTAAAACACTGGCGCGGAGAATTGCCGCGATGACTAGCGCTGGCCGGGATATTAAAGAATGCGAAGTTTTTGCGGAAGAATGTATCAAAGGATTCATTCAAACTGCAAAGAAGCGCGCCTTAGAAGCACTAGGTTGCAATGAATGAGAACGTAATTGAGATGGGGCGAGGATGGCTTGTAAATATTGTTCGCGCATTTATTGAAGAAACATTTTCTGTAAAGCCATCTATATTTTCAGAGCGACATCGATACTTGCCTGAGTCCGTGTCACCTATGCCAGGGCCAATGCGCTGGGATATTAATCCATTCATGCGAGAGATTGTCGACTGCTTTGACGTTGATAGCCCTATACGTGAGGTCAACCTCAAAAAAGGCGTACAGATCACATACACAACGCTATTGGAGAGTGGAATACTTTACTTTATGGCGCATGTGAAAACGCTGCCGCTCATGTATATTACAGCAGATCAAGAGCTTGCTGCGGCGCGTATTGATGGGAATATTATTCCAATGATTAATCATTCCGGGTTTGCTCATATTGTTAGATCAAGTGATGCGACGAGCACGCGCAAAACAGGTAAAACAAAAAGTCATATCCAATGGGAAGGCGGGGGTTATTTGATTCCGGGCGGCGCGATAAACGCAAATAAAATGAGGCAACATAGTATTGCGGTGATGCTTAAGGATGAGATTGATGCCTGGCCCGAGACGGTTGGAAAGGATGGCGACCCAGACGCGCTGACCGACGCGCGCTGCGCGGCGTATTTTGAGCAACGAAAAATATTTCGAGGAAGCACGCCTTTAATTAAAGGGATAAGCAAAATTGAAAAGCAATATTTACGGGGAGATCAAAGAAAATATTTAGTATGCTGCCTCGCATGTGGATTTGCGCAAGAGCTTAGGTGGAGCGGACGCAACGAAATCACGCGAAAAGATTTTGGGATGAAGTGGGAATTAGATAGTGATGGGATGTTGGTGATTGATGCAGTGCGCTATGTTTGTGCTAATTGTGGTCACGAGCATTTTGAGTGTGATAAAGAAGTGTTATTTGCAACAGATCATGGAGCACACTGGGAGCCAACAGCGCGGGCAGTGGAGCCTTTTATTCGGTCGTATCATTTGCCAGCAATGTATTCACCGCTCGGGATGCAGCCGTGGTACAAGTGTGTTTCGCTTTATTTAGAGGCGTTCGACCCGATAAATAAAAAAGCGCGGGATATTGGAAAGCTCCGCGTGTTTTACAACAACATTTTAGCGGAGCCGTTTGAAGAAGTAGGAGAGAAAATTTTATTTATTGCAGTATCGGCGCATCGGCGATCGTGCTATCGGCTTGGCAGTATTCCAAATCAATATGCCAAGCAGTATTCGGGCGGACCTATTTTGTTTTTGACATGCCAGGTTGACCTTCACAAAAACAATCTCGCAGTCGCAATAATTGGTTGGACAATAGACGCGCGGAGTTATTTGATTGATTATTGGCGATTGGAAGATGATAGCGAGAACGGTTGCGAGAGTTTGGGTTCGCCTGTTTGGGTACAATTGAGAAAAATAATTGAGGAAAAAAAATACAAAGCGGACGATGGTGTTGAGTACGGTATTCTTTTTACGCTTGTCGACGCAGGCCATGCAAACGACACAGTGTCGACTTTTTGTGCTGAATACGAGGCGGGGGTTTACCCAATATTAGGGCGGTCGCGAACGGCGCGTAATCAACGGATAAGTGAGTTTGCGGAATTTAAGACGCAGGTTGGCGGGGTAGGCTACCGCATCTTAGTTGACCACTACAAGGATCGGTTGGCGCCGGTGCTGCGACGCGAATGGATGGAAGAGAGCGGCCTGCAGGAGCGCTACCACTTTAATGCGCCGATTGATTTACCGGACAAAGCACTCAAAGAGCTCACCGTGGAGCGCAAGCGCGAAGTGCGAAACGAGAAGGGAGAGATTTCCTACGAGTGGTATCGTCCGGGGAATTCACCAAACGAACTTTGGGATCTGCTGAACTACGGCCACGCGGCAATCGATATCCTGGCGTGGTCGATCTGCGTGAAATACTACCAGCTCGAGACGGTAGACTGGCCGAGATTTTGGGATCATTTCATTGGGCGTTGAGGCCTCTAGGCGGCGACTGCCCGATCATTTTTTTCTTGACAAATTATTTTTTCGGTCTCCAAGCTTATACATGGATGTTATTTTTTTACAGGCCCGTATTCTGGCAACGCAAAATCTTATCATTGTTTTGGAGACAGCACTGCTCACGCTATCGAGCGGCTCGACGCAGTCGTTTACTCTCGACACGGGGCAGACCCGCCAGTCCGTGACAAAAAAGGACACGCCTAGTATTCAGGCCTCGCTTGATAGTGCCTACAACCTGCTCGCAACGCTGGAGGCGCGGCTTTATGGCAGCGCCGGCCAGGCGCGTCCGGGCTGGTAAATGGGGATACTATCGCGCATATTTAAGAGCAGGCCGCCAGCGCAAACCGGACTATCAGTAAGGACGCTGCCCCGGGGGGAGATCACTGCGGCGGCGATAGTGCCGCCGACCGAGGAAATAGGGCCATGGGCAGGGGATAAATACCACGGGGGTTTCGGCCCGACGCAGCTTTTGACAATGGACTATTGGTCGCTGAGAGAGCGGTCGGCAGAACTCTTCCGCACGAATTTATACGCGCGAGGACTTCTTCGTCGCCTCCTGACAAACGAAATAAACACGGGTTTGACGCTCGAGGCTCTGCCCGATGAGAGTGTGCTCGGTGTGCCCGAGGACAGTTTAAGCGATTGGAGCGAAGCGGTTGAAAATCGCTTCAATATTTGGGCGCGTGATCCCGACCTTTGTGATTTTGAAGGGCGACGAACGTTTGGCGAAATACAAAGGCAGATGCGACTTGAAGCATTGATTTCCGGTGATGTGCTAGTAGTACTTGATCAGTCACGAATGACAGGACTTCCGCGTGTGCGAATCATAAACGGCGCGCACGTTTGTACACCTCTACAAGGCATCATGGATCCCTTGATTCGCGAGGGCGTCGAGCACGACAGCGGGGGGCGTCAGATCGCATACTGGGTGCAGCAGGCGGATGGCACAATCAAGAGGGTCTCTGCGTACGGGCCGCGATCAGGCCGGCGAATCGCGTGGTTGGTTTATGGCACTGAGAAGCGCCTCGACGACGTGCGAGGGGAGCCAATTCTTTCTCTCGTTCTGCAATCGCTGAAAGAGATTGACCGTTATCGAGACTCGGCTTTGCGGAAGGCAGTCCTTAATTCAATCCTCGCGATGTTCATCCAAAAAGACGAAGCGAAGCCCGGGACGTTACCTATAACAGGCGGTGCGATTCGCCGTAATTCTGTGTCAACTGGTGACTCAACAAACGCCGTTCGAAAATTCAATATCACCGAGCACATTCCGGGGATGGTGATTGAGGAGTTGCAGGTCGGCGAGCGCCCCGTGCCTCACAGTACCGCGGGTACAGATGTGAATTTTGGCCCATTTGAAACAGCGATTATTGACGCGATCGCCTGGGCGAATGAGATTCCTCCTGCGATTCTTAAGCTTGCATTTTCGTCAAACTATTCCGCAAGCCAAGGCGAAATCAATGAATTTAAAATGTATTTAAACAAAGTAAGAAATATTCTTGGTGAATCTTTTTTACAACCGATTTATGTTGAATGGCTTTTAAGCGAAATCCTTCGTGGGAAAGTATTGTCTCCGGGATTTTTAGAGGCGTGGCGCGATCCGCAGCAATATGATATTTGGGGCGCGTGGACGGGGAGCAATTGGAGCGGCGTGGTAAAGCCAAGCACGGATGCGCTTAAGCAGGCGAACGGTTTTGCGGCGATGGTAAAAGAGGGGTGGATGACGAATGCCCAGGCGACGAAAGAATTGAACGGCAGTAATTGGCGTAAGAACATTAAAAAACTTCGTCGCGAAAACGAATTGAAAGCAGAAGCAATGCCCGTGCAGGTTGTTGAGGAACCCGCGGGGATGCCTTTCGAAGAGCCTTTGGAGGAAGATAATGTGGCTATTAGCTGATCACATAAGAGTACAAATAGAACATGCACAAGCCGCTGGTATGGTAATCAATACAGCATCAAGTTTTTCACCCGAAAAAGTAGGTGTTGTTGGAAATAAAATGATAATTCCTATCGATGGGATTTTGACACAAAAACCTAATTTACTAGCCGCTTTTTTTGGTGGAGGTAATTTTCTTTATTCGGATTTAATTACAACAATCGCCGCAGCAAATGAAGATCCTTTAGTAGAAAGTATTGAGCTTATTGTGGGGGACTCTCCAGGGGGAGAAGTAGTAGGGCTTATTCAAGCAATGGATGCAATACGCGATTCTAAAAAGCCCGTGGATGCAGTTGTCAACTACGCAGCTTTATCAGCGACATATGGGCTGGTCAGTCAGGCCAGAACAATTATAGCCGACAGTCGTGCAACACAATTAGGGTCAATTGGAATTGCGTATGATACCACTATGCGAGAAGATGAAATACATTTGACAAATTCAGAATCGCCTAATAAACGGCCTGATTTAACAACGGATGCAGGGCGGCAAGTTGTTCGTGCACAGTTAGATGAGATGTATAATTTATTTGCAAAGGCGATTGCTACTGGACGCAAAACAACGTTGCGCGGGGTAGATGAAAAATTTGGCAAGGGTGCAATTGTGCTTGCAGAGCAGGCATTAAAAGCAGGAATGATCGATAGCATTAAGGCTAACGATGCATTAGATAAACCGACCGCTAAGGCGGCAAACAGGGAGAGGTCACAGATGGACCTGAATCAATTGAAAGCCGAGCATCCCGACGTGTACGCGGCGGCGGTGGCTCTCGGCCAAAAGAGTGAGCGCGATCGGGTGTGTGCTCATTTGACTCTGGGTAAAACATCCGGCGACATGGAAACCGCGCTCAAGGCGATTGCGGACGGCGCGGAGATGACTGCGACTTTGACCGCGACATATCTTGCCGCGGGAATGAAGCAGGCGGCGATCAATGCGCGTGCGGCCGACAATCAGAATCTTGCGATTGAGCCCGAGACAGCCGATCGCAATTCTTTCAGTGCGCAAATTGCCAAGCAGCTTAGCGCGCGCACCGAAGAGGAGGGCTTGATCAATGAGTAATCTCACAATCACAAACAACGATCTCGGTAGTTTGATTCACGCTTCTGGTGTGTTTCGACCCGAAACATTAGCGCTCATCGGCGCGCAGACAGTGCCGGCCGGCCGCATTCTCGCGAGAGATAGCGTTTCTGGAAAACTGGTCAACTACGTGCCAGGCGGCGCCGCATTGAAGTCGACGGGAAATGGCCCATTTAATTTGGCGAACGGACAGACAATCATTCTCGACGTGAATAATGTTGGGCCGGTGACGACGACGGTGGCAGCAACGGCGGCAACTATTACGGATACCACCGCGTATCCGTGTGCAGATCAAACCGGATTGACCATGACGATCACGCTGACTGGCGGCCCTTATTCCGGCGAAGTGCAGACGATCACATTTGGTACGGCTACGACGGCGGCGCTGATTGCATCGTTTATCAATGCACAAGCGCGTGGAGTTAAGGCGTCTGTTTCTGGCGGGCAAGTTCTCCTCACGCATGACGGCTGTGGAAGTGTGATGCGTATAGCTTGCGGCGCTGGTACGGGCGGCCTCACTTGGGCTGCGCAAGTAGTGGGGACTGGCAATGTGACAGACGAAAATGCAGTCACCGCGACCGAAATCAAGACGATGGTTGAGCTCGCGACGGCGGCAGATCTCACTGTCGTCGGCACGGCGGCTGTTTTCAAAGCAACTACCGAGCTCGACTTTCAGGCATCGACGGCGCTTGCCGCTTTGGGTCTTTCCGTGGAGGTGATCACGGCGAATGAAAACGGAATTCCAAAAGCGGTCATGCCGTACGAACTCGCGGGGGCGAATGGCGACAACGCGATTCGCGCGTTGATTGGTGGAGAGGTGGAGCTTGATCGGTTGTCGACGGCGGACGGATCGACGATCACGCTGGTAATTCAAGATTTACTAAGGGATTATGGAATTGTCCCTGTTACCGTGCAAGAGCTCGGCGCTCTTGATAACCAATAAGGAGTACAAATGAGCACCGAAGCAACAACAAAAATGCTTGCCATGTATAAGCAAACTCCGCGGCCAACCGCATTTTTTTCATCGCAGTTTATGTCAACGCCGGAGAATTTTCATAATTCCGAGGCGGTTGAAATTGACATTCAGCGCGGCGATGAGGAGGTTGCAATCGCGGTTCAGAGCCTCGTGTCAGGGTACAATTGGAACTCCAATGATCTCTACACGAACAAGCGATTCATCCCTCCTGTTTTCAAGGAGGCCTTCGCACTCAGCGCATTTGATATGATCAAACGCGTGCCCGGGCAGAATCCATTTGAGGATGTCGCTTTTCAGGCAAGTGCGATGCAGCAATTTCTTGCTGGTATGCTCAAGGTACAGGACAAGATTTTGCGCACGGTTGAATTGCAAGCCGCGCAAGCCCTCCAGCTCGGCGTTGTGACACTAATCAATGCGGCTGGCACGGCAGTTTACACCATCGACTACAAGCCGAAAGCGACGCATCGGCCCACATGTGCACCACATTGGGATGATGCAAACGCAACAATCGCGGGCGATATTGAATCACTCATGGATGTTATCCGCAATGATGGCAAAATGGATCCGGTCATTTCTATTTGGGGCATTAAAGCATTAAAAACCGCTCTTGCAGACGTGGCATTTAAAGCACTTTTTGAAACACGACGCGCAGATATTGGATCAATTATCCCTATGGAAGACCGCGGCAATGGCGCGAAGTATCGCGGGACGGTCGACATTGGTCATTATCCGTTGGAAATCTGGACATACGAGGGCAGGTACAAACACCCACAGACTGGCGTTATCACGCAATACATGAACCCTGTGGAAGTGCTGATTATGTGTCGCGGTGCTGATCTGCGGATGACATGGGGCAATGTACCGATGATTCTCCCCCCGGAGCAGCGGGTTCTGCCGTTTGTTCCCCCGCGTATCAGTCGACCAGGGGCAGGCGGCATGGACCTGATCACAAATACGTGGACGACCGCGGACGGCGAGCAACTTTTCGGTGGCGTGAGCGCGCGGCCGTTGGCTATCCCAGTGGCAATCGACACGTTCGGGTGTCTGGTGACGGGGATTGCGTAATGAGCACATTTAAAAAAGGCCAAAAACCAGCAATTGCTCACGCGGCTGCCTCAACTTTTACAGGCACCTATAAGCAAACTACGTCGGGCGCGCCCGAGTCCGCGCCCGAGCCCGAGCCCGAGCCCGAGCTCGCGCCTGCGCCCGCGCCCGAGCTCGCGCCCGCGCCCGCGCCCGCGCCAGCGCCCGCGCGGTATCGTATTGTCGAGGGGAAAGCGGTGACGTCGAAGCGCGGGATTCTTGGGCCAGGAGTGGAGGTCAAGGCGGAGTATCTCACCGGCGGTGCCACGAGCCTCGACGCGCTCGTGGCCGCGGGATACGTCGAGGTATATTGAGAGATGGGACTACGAGCAGAAGCAGAGGCGATGTTGGAGGAAACTTTAGAGGATGAAGATCTTTTCGGGTGGCCTTTGACCATTACTGATCCAAGCGGATTCAGTGCGCATTTATCAGGAGGATTCACTGATATTTCGCGCGTGATAGACCCGGAAACAGGAGTTGCTGTTACGGGGCGCCTCGCTTCTGCTGTAGTTCGCCTTTCAACACTTTCTCTTGAGGGTTTCACGGCGATTCCGCGGGGGATTTCCGAGAGTACCTCAAAGCCTTGGCGGGTTGATACCGTAGACATCAACGGTAACGCTTGTACTTTTAAGGTACAAGAGTCAAATCCTGATCGAGCACTTGGTGTTGTGGTTTTGATATTGGAGTTGTACACGCCATGACATTAGCGCTGATAGATAAACAAGACGGGTTCGAGATCATTCGCGATAAAATCGCAGCGATTCTTGTTGCGGAAATTGCACAACAACAGATACTTGCGGCGGCGGCTGGAAAAGACGCGACTCTTTGGAAAGTGCGAATTTACTCTGAGCGATCAAATGCATGGGAACAATGGCTTGATGACCAAATAGATGTAAGCCCGATATGTAATATTTGGTTTGATAGTGCAGCGTATTCGGAGAGTAGCGGTAATGTAGTGAGTCGGCAAACAAGCACCTCTTTATTTAATCTCGATTGCTACGGATACGGGATTGCAAAGAGCGCAGTGATTGGGCACACACTCGGAGATCAGGAAGCCGCTGCCACGACACATCGCGCAGTCAGATTGATTCGTAATATTCTCATGGCCGCAGAGAATACCTATCTAGGTTTGCGCGGTACAGTAGGACAGCGTTGGCTGCAATCAATTACGGTATACCAGCCAGAATTTCAGGGCCAAGCAATTCAGCAAATTGTAGGCGCGAGACTTGCTTTGCGGGTTTCGCACAATGAACTATCGCCGCAAGTTGCGGCAGAAACATTGGAGTATATTTCTGTGACGGTCAAACGGTCGCCAAGCGGCGAAGTTATTTTGACGGCAGAATATGACTTTTCATGAGGTGAAAAATGACGATCAGTACGGCGATAGATGCCAGCGCAGTTGCACGAGTTCTTGGCATCAAAACAGAATACAAGAATTTAAATCCGGGGAGTGTGTACTATCTTCCGCAGAGGATTGCGCTCATTGGGCAGGGAACAACGGCTGCCCAATCGAGCTACGATAATTTGAAACGGCAAGTATACACGGCATTAGAGGTGGGCCAGACATACGGGTTTGGATCACCTTTGCATCTTGCTGCAATGCAATTGCTTCCAATAAATGGCGATGGGATCGGTACAATCCCGTTGACCGTTTACCCGCTCGATGACGGTGGAGGGTCCGCTGCGGCTGTGGGGGACATCACACCATCAATTGGAACGCTTGTCGCATCGAGCTACATCATTCGCGCGAACAACATCAACTCCGAGGCATTGTCAATTGTGGTGGGTGACACCGTTCCGACAATTATTGCGAAAGGGATTGCAGCAATTAACGCGGTTGCCGCAATGCCGATTATTGCAAGTGACGGAACAACTAAGATTACAGTAACCAGTAAATGGCAGGGACTTTCTGCTAATGATATCGTGCTCGAAATAATCGGCCCTCTGCCTTCCGTGTCCGGTGTTACCTGGGCACTCACGCAGCCAGTTGGTGGGCTCGTCAATCCTACAGTGGATTCGGCGCTTGCACAAATCGGGAACGTGTGGGAGACGATGATTCTCAACTGTTTGCCCATTGCGGATACTGTTGCACTTGGAGCCTATGCAACTTTTGGAGAAGGGCGTTGGGGAGCACTGGTTAACAAGCCGCTTGTAGTTTTTACGGGATGCAATTTAAGTTCTGTTGCGCTTTGTACGGCGGTATCCGACGCGCGCAAAACAGATCGAACGAACAGCGTGCTCACGGCGCCTTCATCGAAAGACCTTCCCTTCGTTATTGCTGCACGGCAGCTCGCACGGATTGCGGTGATGGCAAACAATAATCCCCCACATGATTATGGATCGCTAGCGGCGACTGGTCTTGTCCCCGGGGTCGATTCGAGTCAATGGGATTTTACAATGCGCGATTCCGCAGTGAAGCTTGGAGCATCTACTATTGAGTCTGAAGATGGTGTTGTTTATCTCAGCGACATTATAACAATGTACCATCCTACGGGCGATGTAATGCCGGCGTATCGTTACGTTGTCGACATTGTTAAATTACAAAATGTTATTTTCAACGTAGATCTTCTTCTCGACACGGCCGAATGGGACGGTGCGCCGTTGCTTCCCGATTCTCAGCCAACGACAAATCCGACAGTTAAAAAACCAAAGATGGCGAAAGCCGCCGTTGCGGCGCTCATCGACGAGCTCGGGCTCGATGCAATTATCAGTGATCCTGCTACGGCGAAGGCGAGTATTCAGGCGGGGATTAACGGGACGAATCCGAAGCGGCTAGATCTCGCCATGACTGTTGCGGTGAGTGGAAATGTAAATGTAAAATCTGTTGACTTGTTCTTCGGGTTTTATTTTGGAACGAGTGAGGTGGTATCATGACAGCCATCGGCGGATCGATAGAAGAAATTTCTTTTGCAGGTCGTGTTTTTGCGGTGCCTGCCGACAACGAGGCGCAACTCAAGGTAGGTGGCTTTGAAAACGAGGTGCAGGCAAACGGCAACGGTACGGCGCGTCTTATCAAGACACGCGTGCCAAATGCAGTGGCTGGGCTCACGGTAGAAATTGATCATACAAACGGTGATCTTCAATTTTTGCAGTTGCGTGCAAATTCAAAAATTTTTGAGGTGCTGTCAATCACGCTGGTGGACGGATCTGTTTATCAAGGCCTTGCGCAAATTGTTGGTGAGCTGCAGGCGAGTTCTCAGAGCGCGACGGCAAGCGTTAGCTTCGCTGGGCCTGGCGAGCTCACGAAGCAATAGTAGGGGAAGTATTGTGCCGCGCGGGTTAGCCCCTAGCCCTTTAGCCATGCGGCGCGCGGCACCTATTTTTGATAGGGGCACGATGAGATGAAAAAAGAAATAGTAGACAGGCACACAGCGGAACAAGAATTTGAGCGATTCGCAGAGGCGATGGATATCGATCTCGATTTCACCGGGCTCGATGAAAACGATCGCCGTGATTCCGAGCGCGACCGCCAAATTTTTGTCAAGGCGGTGATGGCCGGGAGGCTCGCGGTAGATGCCGAGGGGCGCCCTGTATTCACGCCGAAGGGAGGAGCTACGGCCATCACTTTCGGCGAGCCTAAAGGGCACGCGCTTGTGGCGATGGACAACGTCAAAAAAAGTCGAGATGTCGGAAAGATGTTCGCGTCGATGGCCGACATGACCGGGACTTCGGCGGCGACATTTTCCGGTATGGGCATGGCAGATCTGAAAATCTGCATGGCGATCTGGACACTTTTTTTGGCGTAATAACCGCGCCGCTATTGGTTCGCGGCGGCGTGGAGATACAGTTGGCGAATGGAAATCATACGCGGATTGGAGTGTATAGCGAAATGCTTTTACAGATCATGCGTGATTATCCTGCCCTTGGAGATTGGCGCGAGCTGACTGCTGCTGAGATTCGTTTTTTTTATGACGGCTTAAGGGCCGAGCTTAAAAAGGCTACGCGCCCACATGGCTAAAAAATTTGAAATAGAAGCGATATTTCGTGCGATTGATCGCGTGACAAAACCAATCTCGCGAATGCAGGCAGGCATCGGGCGTTTTGCGCGTGCGGCCGAGGCGCATCTTAAAGGGGTTGCCCGCGCTGGTCGCGCGATAGGTACGGGAATTCGTAAAGGATTAACTATAGCCGCTGCTGCTATGACGGCGTTTGGTGTGGCCGCGTGGAAGGTAATCCAAGTCGGAGCAGATTTTGAAAAAACATTCACGCTTGCAATACAGAAATTTCCTGGTAATATTCAGCGCGGGTCAGCGGAATTTAAACTACTGGAAAAAGCTGTTTTAGATGTGGGGCGCTCGACAGAGTTTACTGGCACACAGGCAACTGCTGCATTGGATGTATTAGGCAGGGAGGGATATAAAGCAACACAAGCAGTTGCGCTATTACCTGGTGTAATAGATTTTGCGACGACATCAGGAATGGATTTAGCGGAAGGAACGGATGCACTATCTAAAGGGTTGAAGGTATTTGGACTTGCGACGGAAGACACCACACAATTACAAATAAACTTGACGCGTGTAATGGACGTATTAAAAACAGTTGCTAATTCAACCACACTGACATTTGAAGATATATATGAAGGAATGAAAGCAGGCGGATCTGTTGCACGAGATTTCGGGCAAAACATCGAAACTGTTTCGGCAGTATTGGCTGGATTTGAAGAGGCGGGAATCGAAGGTGGCAAAGCGGGAATGATGCTACGCCAAATGATGTTTCGATTAATCAGCCCAGCAAAAAATGCAATGCAGCAGTTTAATAGGTTTCATATAAAAATAAAAGATGCGCGTGGCAATATGCGAGATTTTGTTGATATTCTTTCTGATTTAGATAAAGCAACAGGCAAACTCGGTAACGCGCAACGCGCGAAAGTATTGACGGATATTTTTAGCGTGCGAAGTGCAACTGGAGCTATTGCTTTGCTGCAAGTAGGAACGGATAAACTAGAGGGATTTAGGAAGAAATTTGGTGAGGCCGGTGGTACTGTTGCGCGTTCTGCTGAGCAAATGCGCGGTACTATGAGCGGGTCTATTGATCAGCTAAAATCATCGATTGAAAGTCTTAAGCTGGCAATTTTTAATTTTAAGGATCGCGCAATAGGAGGAGTTATTAAACGTGTTACCGAATGGATACGCGCGAATGAGCAACTTATTGCGTCGAAAATAAATGAATGGCTCGATTATATTATTAAAAATTTTGGCAAAATAATTAGTGTACTTAAAAGAGTAGGTATTGCGGTTGCTATTGTTTGGGGATTAGTTAAAGCAGTGCAGGCGCTACATGGCGCATTGATTGTTATAAATCTTATTATGGCCGCAAATCCAATAGTGTTAATTATTATGGGAATTGTTATTGCGATAGCGGTTGCGGCTGCGCTCATTATTACACATTGGACTGAGGTAAAAGCATTTTTTATTTCCGCAGGAGAAAAAATAAAAGCTGCTTGGGATACTGTAGCAGAAGCGCTGAAAGCCCCATGGGCAGCCGTAAAGGATTTCTTTCAAAGTCTGTGGGAAGACATCATAGACATTTGGAATTCGGCGGTTGATTATTTACTAAATACTGGACCAATATCATGGCTTCTTTTTGGCGTGTCACTTATTATGGATAATTGGCAACCTATCTCGAATTTTTTTAAAACCCTGTGGGAAGACATCATAGACATTTGGAATTCGGCGGTTGATTATTTACTAAATACTGGCCCACTTTCCTGGCTTATTGATTGGGTTGGTTTTCTTATTGATAATTGGAGACCAATAGCAGGATTTTTTGAATGGTGTTTTTCTACGTCGTATAAAATAATTTCGGGGATTATTGAGTTTATAAAAAGTCCGATAGGATGGTTTATTGATGCGGCGAAAACACTGTTAGATAAATGGTTCCCTGTAGGGAGCATGTTTCGGAAAGTATGGGATGGTGTAGTAAACACTTTCCGTAGAGCATTGGAAAAAATCAAAGGATTTTTCGCACCAATAGTTAAGATTTACGATCGGTTTATGCAGTACAAAAAGGACGTCGTAAATGAAAGGTTTGGTGGCTTGCGAATCTCTACAGATAAAAACGAAGAAGCGCGAGACATGAGCGCTGGTCAAGCGCAACTTGTGAGCCCTCAAGAGCGCGCGGCGAAAGAGATTGAGGAGTATGTTTCGACTGTGACGAATCGCTCGGAAGTAACGATCAAGGACGAGACGGGACGCGCCGAAGTGACCAAAGGAAAACTCGGCACGGGATTGACCTTGCAACCAACAGGATATTTTTAAACATGGGTTTTATTGATAAATTAAAAAGTGCTGCTGGATTTGGGGATGAGTTAGCGCCCGAAGTGTCTTGGGAGAATCGGTTGCTTGAGGCCGCGTACACGCCTCCTTCTGGTTTGCGTATTACGTTTGATTATCAAGATCTTTCGCAGACCGTCGAAAAGAAAACTTCCGCGTTTGAATTCCCGGATGCTGAGGGTACACTTGTTCAAGATCACGGTATGGCTGGCCGGCGGTTCCCGTGGCGTATTTTTTTCTCTGGGCCCGACTGCGATATGCAGGCAAAAGTATTCGAGGCGGCGCTCATGGAGCGAGGAATAGGCGTGCTCGAGACACCTCTTTATGGGCAGTATGATGTTATCCCCTTCGGGGATATTTCGCGGCGAGATGATCTGGTTACTGCGGCGAATCAGGTTGTTTTTGAGGTGACCTTTTTTTCTACGCTCGGTTCTGCTTACCCCGCCGTGCAGGATGATCCGGCGAGCGCCGTGCTCACTGCGCTTGATCTCTTCGGGGATGCCAGCGGGGCGGAGTTTGCTAGCTCCCTCGACCTCGGTAGCGCGGCAGAGGAGGCAGGGCTGCTCGACACAATCAACGGGCTTGTAGCCGACGTCGGCGATAAACTCGATAGGATTGCCGCGTGTCAGGCGGTAGTCAAAGACGAGTTTGATGACATCGTGGCCACGATCAACGCGACGATTGATACGCTCGTAGCGCAGCCACTCGCGCTTGCGTGGTCAACGAAGCAAATGATTCAGGCGCCGGCAACCGCGCTTGCGGACGTGACCGCGCGACTTGATGCCTACAGCAATCTCGCGGCGAACATATTTGGAGCTTCTGACGCTGTGTCGCCAACAGGTGGCCCCGGCGGGCTCGGCCCGCATATTGACAGCAAAACAGGCGTCGGTAATGATGCGCAGGAACCCAACAAATTTCATGCGCGGGATCTATTCGCACAACTCTACATCACCGGGCTTATTCTGTCGGTGCTCTACACGAACACGACGAAAGGCTCTGCGGGCGCAATCCCTAACGTGAGCCGACGGCGCGCGGACACAAACAAAACAAACACGGGACGAAATAGTTTTGAGACCGCGCCGCAGGCGCTTGCCGCCGCGGAAGTTATTTTGGCGCAGTTGGACGCTTTGGCGGCATGGCGGGATGAAAATTATGAGTCGATTTCTGGGGGGAATTTATCCGCACCAGCACAAGCGGATTTTATTTCTTCACCGGGGAATACAGATCAAGGTTTAGCATTCCGCTATTTAAGTGATGCGGCTGCGCTCGCTGCTGGTTTTCTAATTGATTTGTCGTTTTCTCTCGCGAAAGAACGGAAGTTTATTTTAGACAGACCGCGGTCTATTATAGATTTGACTGCGGAGTTGTATGGAAATGTAGATGACAATTTAGATTTTTTCATTGATTCAAATCACCTGAACGGGGATGAAATTTTTGAATTACCGAAAGGACGACAAATTGTCTACTATGTTTGATAATGAGGTTGCTGTGTTGATCGACGGCAAACGTTTTCGCTATTGGAGTCGTATCAAGATAAACTTAGCGATAGATAATATCGCGACGACCGAAATAGAGGCGCCCTTCGATCCTGACGATTGGGTATTTACCGATACTTTTAAACCGTTGTCGTATAAACCCTTTGGTGTTTCGATCAACGACAAAACATTTTTTACGGGGACAATGGTTCCTGTAAATCCCAAACTTGAATCAAATAGCAGCGAGATAGCCGCGGGCGCGTATTCGTTGCCTGGTATTCTGACAGAGTGTTCGGAGCCGATTACGGCATTTCCCTTGGAATTAAAAAAACAAAATTTGAGGGACATCGCAGTTAAGCTTTTAAAACCGTTCAATCTCGTTGTGGACATGCGCGGAGATCCAGGGTCAGTATTCGATAAGGTGGCAATCAAACCGGAAAATAAAGTATTACCGTTTCTTGTTGAGCTTGCGCAGCAGCGTGGGTATGTGATTTCAAGTTCTGAGGTAGGGGATCTTGTTTTTTGGCGCGCGGTTGAAGCAGGCGAGCCGGTTGCGCTGTTGGAACAGGGGATGCCTCCGATGACACGCGTCGAGCCGGCGGTGAGTCCCGCCGAGTACTATTCGGAAATCACGGGGGTCAAACCAATACGTGTGCGATCAAAAACAAGCAAAAGTTTTACGGTTAAAAATTCTTTTCTTCCTGGGATATTTCGTCCATTTATTTTTTCAATTCCTCAAGGAAAAGATATTGATTTAGAGCAAGCGGTTCGTGCGAAGACATCACGAATGTACGCTAACGTTGTTGCTTATAGCGTTGATGTCGCGACGTGGAGGGATTCTCACGGGGAACTATGGGCGCCTAATACTGTGGTGCGACTGCGGGCGCCCGGCGCCATGGTTTACGATTATCATGATTTTATTATTCGTTCTGTCGCGTTTGAAAAAGACAAAGAAAAAGAAATGGCAACTCTTGATTTAATGCTGCCCGGTTCTTTTGGGACAACGGAGCCAGGAGGCCTACCATGGGAGCGCTAGCAGTGGTGATTGGTTTCGAGCAGACAGCCGAAGACGGCGAGAACGTCGCCGACGCAAAAGTTGATTTGGGTGGCGGCGAAATTTTGCTTGCTCCTCATTTTGGGCCAGCAGGATATGATGCTCAACCGTTGCCAGGCGACTATGCGGCGCTCATTTCTCAGAGCGGCGGCAACGGTTCTGCGGCTATAGGGTACGCAGATCCGATCAATCCCCCGCAAGCAGCAGGAGGTGAGGCAGGTTTTTATGCACGCGCGAGTGATGGGGCGATTGTGTGTAGTTTTTATTTAAGAGCCGATGGCTCTGCGCGATTTGAAAACGCAAACGGTTTTTTTGAGTTAGCGTCCAATGGAAGCGTAACAATCAACGGAAATCTGAGGGTTGATCCATGAGTCTTGAATTGCTCATGAATACAAAAGGAACGTTAGGACACGCCGAAGGATCTTTGATTTCCGGTGGTGTGTTTACTATTATTTCTTTACCGGCAATTACATGTCAGGCCGGCGATGCATATGCTTATCGCGGGCCACTCCAATACAGTTTTTCAGGGGGCAATGCTCAAGGATTTGATTCGGGGTCCGTCAACACGATCGTTCCGCAAACGATTAATCCGACGGCGCTCAAGGTATGGGCGGACGGGCAACTTGTAATTCGCCAAGGCGACACGGGAACACTGACAGCAATTGGAACTATTTCGGGAAATCCTGCGACTGTCGTAGGGCAGGCGGAAGTTGCAACTGCTGGGCAAGATAAGGTTTACGGACAATGACGGATGTTGTTTTATATCAGACCAATGACGGCGGGGAAATCAGCGCGGTCAACGGGACTGTTTTGATGGGAGGTGGAATTTCTACGGCGGTTTATTTGGCATTGTTTGGTGGTAACGAAGACGACGCGGGGGGGAGCGATAAAACCCTGAGTTGGTGGGGCAATCAACTCGATGCGGATATTGCTCGGCATTATCGTAGCAAGACACAATATCTGTTGCGATCTATTCCCGCAATTCCAATAAATCTCGGGCGCATAAAAACAGCAATTGAAGGTGATCTAGCAGCACTAGTAGCAGCTAAAGCGTTTTCAATAATAGAAATAACTATTACTATTCCGCAGGTGAATTGGATTAATATTTCGGTTAAAACGAATCTTGGGGATGTTTCGTTTATGAGCCCGTGGGAGGCATCAATATGAGCCAGCAAATACCGACGACTGCGGAGCTCAATACCGCTATCATTGCGCAGTTGGAGACGGCTTTCGGACAAATTGTTCCTATTTTTCCGAAAGCATTTTTACGCGTCATTGCGAAAGTATTGGCTGCGGTACTCGTCATTGCTTACAAGTACGGCGGGTTTATTTTTTTACAACAGTTTGTGCAATTCGCGTCGACTGCGGAAACAACTATAAATGGAAAAAAAGTCACGCCACTCATCGAATGGGGCCACCTTGTTGGCGCCGACGATCCCGCTGCGGCGACGCGTGCGGAGTACATCATAAACATTACGGTAACAAGCCAAGTGGGATCGCTTCCTTTTCATACTCAATTACAAAACGCGAGTAATGGTGTGACCTACTTGACTCTCGCTGTGGTGCCGTTGGACGCGGCCGTTGTGCAAGCAAACATCCGAGCGTATTCGGACCAGGCCGGCGGGGGTGGTAAGGGATCGATTGGAAATCTCGCAGTAGGTGACGTCGTTTCCTTTGTGAGTCCCGAAGCGAATGTCGCAACAAACGCAGCGGTCGCTTCCGAGGTGACCCGCGGAGCCGATGCTGAGGATTGGGAAGTCTATCGACAGCGTGTGATTGATCGTTTCCGTGCGCAGCCACAGGGCGGCGCTCCAGTTGACTACGAGCAGTGGGGCGAAACGGTTCCGGGGATCATCAACGTGTATCCCTACAAAGGCGATCCGGGGATTGTCGAGGTTTATTCCGAGGCGACGCCGGAGAGCTGCGGAAATGCCGACGGTATTCCTACGGGTGGACAACTCGCTGCTGTGTTGGCGGCGATCGAATTGGATGACGCAGGCCTCGCGAGCCGGCGTCCTATTTCTTCTTTTGTTGAGTCATACGCAATTACTCGCACGGGTTTTTCCGTGGTAATTGCGGGGGTGCAGGGAGGGGTTGATTTAGTCGGGATGCAAACGCGAATGATTGCCGCAGTCACGCAGTATTTTTTAAGTCGTGCGCCTTTTATCTCGGGATTAACCTTGGGAGCGCGGCGTGATCGTATTACGGTGTCCGCGGTGGCGGGCGCGGTGCAAGACATTGCCGACGCTTATGGCGCCATTTTTAGTGGGGTTGTGATAACGGAAAATGGAGTAGGTACGATCACAATTCGATCGCTGGGCATGGGAGAAAAAGCAAAGGTAACGAGTGTGACGTTTACATGATTGAACTCTTCAAACATCTTCTTCCGCGCGCGCAGGCATGGTCGATCACAATTGATAAGCAGTTGCGGCGTTTGTTTGTAGGGCTATCGCCGTCTGTCGATTCGCTTCGTACTTTTTTCGATATGGTGTGGCTCGACATGTTTCCTGCGACTACGCGCGAACTCACGGCGTGGGAAGCACAGTTCGGTTTATTTCGATACAACCTTTCCGAGCCGCAACGGCGGGAGCGTCTCGCAGCGCTCTGGGCGGCGACGGGCGGTCAGAGCCCTCGATACATTCAAGATACGCTTCGCAATGCGGGGTTTGATGTTTATGTGCACGAGTGGTGGGAGATGCCCGCGGCGCATCCGCCCGTTGCGCGTAATCCGTTTATTGTTTTAGGTGGGATTGAGTACGGTTGCGGCGACACGTTGATGGAGTGTGGCGAGCTCGTTGCCGAGTGCGGAGATAGTACTGAGTACGCTGGCTGGGTGCTCGTAAACAAACTCTACAACACCTATTTAAATCTTACGTGTCTTTGCGGCGAAGCACACATGGAGTGCGGCGAAGCACTTGCGGCGTGCGGCGAAAACGACGGTATTATTTTTGAGCGCGTGCAATACGCCATTCCGCACGACCCGGCGTTCTGGCCTTACTTTATCTATATTGGAGGGGAGACGTTTGGGACATTGGCGAAAATCGCCGCCGATCGTTTCGACGAATTGGAAGATTTAATTTTAAAAATCGTACCAGAGCATTTATGGATTATCATGCTTGTAGATTTTCAATTTTATATAATTGAAGATGCAACTTTAAATTATGTTATTGAGGATTTCTCCGGTGATTATTTGTTGGAGGTGCTTTAATGGCTGACACACTGCATTCGCAAGTAAGACCAAATTCGCGACACGCGATCCATAATCTCACATATCCCGATTCGGCAGATAGGCTCGCGGGAACAAATGAGGGGTCTGGAATTGTAGTCGGTACCAGCAATTTATATCAAATTGCAAAACAAGACGACGATGATAGCCTTTGGATGCTAACATCAATTGCGCCGCTCGCGTGGAAATCGATCGGGGTTATTTGCGATCTCGATATGGGGTACAATTTGTTTGCTTCTAGTCCTGCAATCGTGCATATAGACAGCGCCGAGGGCCAGGGCGATCTGCGATTTAACATCGATAGTTTGAATTCTTTTATTATTGATTTATCCGGTATTGTCGTGGAAGGGACCGACGACGGTTTCCAAGTAAACAATGGGCTGAATTATTTTCGCGTAAATAGAAGTGCACCAAACACAATAACACTCGGCGCGCAGCTAGCATTGATGGCTGTTGAGACGGCCGGAATAATTGATTTGAATGCGACGGGTATTTGTGCATTACATGGTTTAAACATCGGCTTGAATACGGCGAGCGGGTTTGGCACTTCGGCCGTGGGTGTTGTTTCTATCGCGGCCGGCACCGCGCCTTCGACTTCGCCTGTAGATGTCGTGCAATTATGGGTAGCAAATCGAGGTGGAGTTGCTGATAAAGGATCTCTATTTGTGCGCTCCGAAGATGGCACCTCTCATGTGTTAGGTGATCGTGTTGGAATCGGAACGGTAACGCCGGGATACACGTGCGAGGTCGCAGGCGACTTCGCGGCGACGGGAGTTGTACGTGTTGGTGCCGGGCACGATGCAGGGACCGCTGGATACTATTTACGATCGGCCGGCGGATCTGCGGCGCCGACATGGTCAGCAGTATCAACTTTAGATCATGGTAGTCTTGGTGGACTTGCTGATGATGATCATACGCAATACGCTCTATTGGCAGGCCGCGCAGGCGGGCAGATATTGGTCGGGGGCACGGCTGTTACAGACGATTTAGTTCTTCGCGCAACCGCGGGCGCGGGGGCGAGCGGTTCGGATATTATTTTTCAAGTGGGAAACAACGGCGCGACGGAAGCTCTTCGTGTTTTATATGATGGAAAAACAGGCATCGGAACAGCGGCACCCTCATCTCATTTTGACATTGAAATAACAGGCACTGCAAAAGCAATAACTAATATTTTTGAAATAACAAACAAGTATAACGCCGCCGATATGGATGGAACAGGCAGCGCTATTCTTTTTAATAACTGGTATTACGATATATCCGTGCCTGCGGTCATTTCTGCAGCTCGTATTGTCGTAGGAACCGAGACCGATTGGACACCTACGGCGGCAAGCCAAGATAGTTATATGGCGTTTGAAACGGCGCTTGATGGTGCTGTAGCAGAAAGACTGCGTATTAAAAGCAATGGCTATGTAGGAATTGGAACAAATAATCCACTGAGTAAATTATCGTTATCACATACCAGTACAGTGGCACATTATAATTTTTTAGAATTTAATATGTCTTCATGGGGGAATTCATCGGGCTACCACAAAAACATTATTTGGACTGATGACACGAATGAAAAATTTGCTGCAATAGGTTGTACCTATATAGCAGGAATTTGCAGTATGGATATTCATTCACTATATAATAGTGGATACAAAACAGATGATGATATTATTTTGCGTATTAGTGCGAATGGAAACATAGGAATTAATACCACGACTTTTGGAACATCGGCAGCAAAGGTACTACAGATTGCGAATGGAACCGCGCCTTCTTCGAGTCCTGCCGATAGTGTAGCAATATGGGCGGCAGATCGTAATGGTGTTGCAGATAAAGCGAGCTTGCATTTGAGAACAGAAGCAGGTGTATCGCATATATTGGGGGATCTGGTTGGAATAAACACATTAAATCCGTTAAGTCAATTACATGTAAAATATGATGGTGCATTATTAACAACAATACAAGCAAGATTTGAAAATACTACAGCCGGCGGAACAGCGGGATTCGGGCTAAGTAATCCAACAAGTGGATGGACAATATATTTTAGAACTAATCCCGGAGCTGGATGGTTTGAAATTGCCGACGGTGCGGGAGGAATACAGCATCGCTGGGATGCAAAAGACTATATGATTGCATCTGACGGAAAATTAAAATTTAGTTCTGAGAGCAATTATGCAACCGGTGGTACTGGGTCTGGGGATACCAATCTATATAGAGCTGCTGCGCATACATTGAAGACGGATGATTATTTTGTTATTGCGGGAAGTCTTGCAGTAAATTTAGCGGATTTTTCTGGTGAAATAGGAGTTATAACTGCGAAAGGTAGTTCCAATAACGGATCTAGTTACATTTATTTAGGTAGAGATTCTGATGATGTGACAGTCGCAAAAATAGATACAAATGGAAAAGGTATATTTAATGGCGGGTGGACAGATGGCGTGACAACTATTCTTTCTGGCGCCATAACTGAGGTTGCTTCGATTACGAATGTTGCTAGAGATTTAAATGTAGTTTTAGCGAATGCTTATTCTGCCGTATTTAACTTGGCCGGATGTACCGGTGTAGCAGATGGTTTAATAATTGTTGATGGAACCAATTATATCAATATAACCCATGTCGCTGCTAACAGTATTTCGATGGCGATTGAGGTATTTTCGTATGATTTTAATTGCGCACAGGCGGCATATTTAAAATCGGGAACGACGATGTTAATCCAAGCGGGTACTACTGCTAGGATAAGCGCGACAAATCTCGGCATCAACACGGCGACGTTCGGTACAGCAATGGCGGGCGGTATTGCAATTTTAAACGGCACGGCTGGATCGGGAACTCTTGCGGATACTACGCGTATCTGGTCGGCAGATCGCGGGACCGTCGCGGGTAAAGCGGCACTGCATGTAATGAGCGAGGACGGGACGCCGATCGTATTAGGAGATTTCTGCGGTATCAATCGAGCATCCCCAACATGTCCATTGGATGTCCAGGGATATTCGGCCGATGGCTCAACAAATATTGCGGCCTTTTACGATAATCGGCCGGTCTTAGTTGCGGCTATTAAATCAGATGGTGCCATCATCCATAGTGTAAATAACAGCATCGGAATGGACGCATCGGGAAATAGACTGGATACGATCGCAAACTGCAATTATGTCGTCAAGCACACCGCGGGCGCGACATTATCTACCGATGAATACATTGATTTACCGAACGCTAGCGGGGGGTGGTGTATTTTGCACATAAAGGAAGGCCTTGGTGAATTTGATCGTATTACTTTAGGTTTCGCTTGGGGGCCATCTGGAGGAGTCGGGTTTAATATTGATCCATATCCATCAACAGCGTACACGTCGCTTACCGATGAAGCTAGTAAATTTTGCGTGTTTGATAACGGTACAAGTGTTCGAATAAAAAATAGGATGGCAACAACAAAAACAATTATTTATGAGTATCATTACATTCAATAAGGAGTCCCATGCCTACGATTCGAAAAAGAGATGACGACACACAGACCCGAAATATACGTGATATAGCCCGAGATGTTGTTCGCGAAGAATCTGATCGTTATTTGGAATCTATCCATAGTATGATGAACACGATGGAAGGAAACATCGAAAAATTCTGTGCGACTAAAATTGATATTGAAAAACTACGTTCTGAAATTTCTGACATGGGGTTTAAGTGTCTTGCGGGATCTCATAACCAAATAGAGGCCGCACTCATCCAACACAAATTAGACGGGCATCGCGCATCGCTTATTCCTAAACCAATCTATAGCAAAAAACAGATCGCGTTTGGTGCAAGCATTATCTCTTCTATCACGGGATTTTTAACTTGGGTCATTACATATTTTTGGCCGAAATGAGGTGAACAATGGCAAAACAATTAGGTACGCCTAAATCTATTTTTGAGGCTGTCGAGGGCGACGAAGTTGTTTTTAAAACAAAAGAAATGCGCGTGCAAATCGACCCGCAGGGAAGGAAAAGTTTACAGGTCGCTTCCGCGGACTTGAGAATGGAAGTCTTGACCGAGAACGAGCTTGATAATAAAATAGCGGTATTAGAAGCCGAGCTTGTTCGGCTTAAGGATTTACAGAAAGAAATCAAGAAATGAGTCGCTTAAAAATAAAGCGACCTAACAAAAGGGGCTCAAAAGTGAAAGTAAAATTGAATCAAGTATTGAAAACATTCAGGGGTTTGCCGTGCGTATTTCAAGACGGCGCGGATTTAAAAAATCTGACATTGAAAGAAGCATGTCTCAACGGGCTTGCCTACGCAGAAAAAGACGTCACGCCTAAAGAACAAATGAAGCGGTATTCTTTGGGCGCAAAAATTGGAGCTACAGACGACGAGCCAGAAACAGAAATCGAATTGACCGCCGCGGATATTACGCTGCTCGTCTCATCGATCTATAAAGCACACCCGTCGCCAATTATCGGCCCCCAGGCCGAGCAGATGCTTGATCCCCCCATCGAAAAAGAAGGAGCAAAAAATGGGAATTAACCCGTATTCAAGATACCCCACAAAAACAAACGCGCCCGATACTGACTACCCCTACGGGTCGGCTCGAAACGTTAGCACGCCAGGCGATGGTACAGGTACACCGTGGGAGCAAGCGGTTGTAAATGATCTTTGGGGTTGGATGCAAAACCTCCTCTACCAGGCCGGGATCGCGCCATCAGGCAACCCGGATAAAAAAGACGTATCGCAGTACTACGACGCGATTCGCCAAACCGCCGGCTATCCCGGCATGGTCTCGGCGTTTATGACAAACGTTGACCCCGCGACGCTCGGCATTCGCGCGCTTCTCCTAGAGGGCGGCTCCGTGCAAGTCGCACTCTATCATGATCTTTATGAGGCCTGCTATTGCGGCGACGCGAACAACCCGACGGCCGAGGCTTTCTACACTTCGACAGACCCCGAGGGCGTGAATCGCAGTGTCTCGGGCGGCTGGTTACAGCTCCCCGATACACGTGGGCGGTTCCCCCGTGGACTCGATTTGACCGGGACGGTTGACCCCGACGGTGCGACGCGCTTGATGGGCGATACGCAGGCCTGGTCTCAATCAGATCATGCGCACGATATTTGTGATTATATAAGTGGTACGTTGACTTCGCGGCGACATCAATATGCGGATCCAAGTGCAGGCACCAGTGTGTGGCTTTACGAAAACTCAATCGGCTCGAATCCGATCTGGGCGGGACACATGCGTTCCGCAGTAGGTGGAGGCGCGGGCGTGGAATTAACAGGCACCGAATCGCGTCCCTCAAATTTTTGCGTGTGCTGGGCAATCTGGTACTAAATGGAAACGGTACGTTTTGTTGAGTATCGCGGTTTTCGGATTCTAGTGGGATTTGATGTTCTTCGAATTGATCCGCTGGCTACACAAAAAAAAGTACTCGAAAAAATACAGACAACGGAACTATGGGGAAAATTTCTACAGAAACAAGATGCACTTTCTCAGGCTAATTCGTTTGCTGATTGCTGGTTTGCGATAAAAGAATTTGAGGTGATCAAGTCGGAATATGAGCACGAGTATGCGCGTCTCTGGGAATTAAATCTTGTGCATTTCAACCCCCGCCGGAACGAATTAGTTCTTTCGCAAGATCAAATAGGCGTACTCAAAAACCTTGCTGGGCAACTAAAACAGGGAGAGCTCCTCACCATCGAAGGCCAAACTATTTTTAAAACTCCGTGAAGTTCTGCGTGAAATTTTTAACATACCACGCGATTTTTTCTTCTGCACTTTCGAATGGGAACCCGGCCGGATCCCACTTTTGCTCATTGCAATGCAGATGCCCGATGAGTCCCACATGGTCGAGATGCCCTGCAAAATATTTGCGAGAAATTTGCTCCTCCTCATCGCGAGGAAAAAGCGGAAAAGGCAAGAGTGTGTTCCCGAGCACGCCGAGTGCTACCCAAAGCCCCGCTGCCCAGCGACAGACCGCATCGACTTGCGGGTCGGGCATCTGAAAAACCAACCGGCGAACACCCTGGAGAGCTTGTGGCTTGATTTCGTGCGGAAGGTTCCCGGTCTTCAAGCAGTTTTCTGGCGAGTAAAAATCAGGATCTTGTGCGACGGCCGGGAATAAGCAGCACTCCACGCCGATGCTTTGTTTGTTGTTGCTGCCTGCGTGCCAAGCGCATTCAACCGCGTCGAGAAACTGATAGATGCGCCCGTCATCTTCGATCGCAAACTGCACCGACAGGCCGCGCTCGTTGTGCAGCACGTTACGCATCACTTGAGGATTTTTTCGATCGCCTCCTGAATGATGGACGAGCACTTGATGAATTTTGCTGACATCACGCTTGCTGTAGCGCCGTCCGGAGATCACCTTCACAATTTTTTTTGTTTTAGGATCGCGAATTTCCGCGCGGTTCTCGTCGTATTGCGAAAACCCTTTTGGCTCCCACCAAGAGAAAACGCGCGTGCCAATATCGAAGGCATTGCCCGCGAGCACGATTGCATTTTCGGGATTGTAGGAAGAACCCATGAAAGAGAAATGATGATCAATCATTGACCTGGCCTTTCAATGCAAACCAATAAAGTCCGTGCCGGCCGGCCGACGTTGTTACGAAGCCCTGCACGACGGACGCTCTGCTATTGGATAAAATTATCGCGGCTTTTTCAAGATCTTTTTGCCGTAATAAATAAAACTTTAGCTTATCCATAAATGTCGAATATGGCGGCGCTTCCCCTAGTATTTTAAAATATATTTCCATTTCACTTTCGTACGCGCCACATTCTATGCGCATTCGAAAACGCGGAGAAAAAAGATACTGCAAACTAAAAGAAAAAGCCCGTCGATATTGCTGCGCTCTGTGTTGGCACTCATGTGTAATTAATATGATCTGTGATAGCAATGAGCTCTCTTGTTCCCCCGGCACAATATCGGTATAAAGCGTTCGGCCAAGCATGGTCGAAAAACGCGGCCAGTCTTTTTTTGAAATCCCCGTGAATGGCTGGATGAGCGCCATGAGCCATGACCCTGTTTTTTTCTTCACGCGAATTTTAAATTTCTTCGTCATGTACGCCCAGTATTTTTTGACAGTTTCTTCCGTGAGTTTGATCATTTTTCACCTAACTTTCTCCGAGATGTAAAGACCGCCAAACACACCCGCGGCAGCGATCGCAACAATAGTCGCTGCGCACCAAAACCACGCTTTGATTTCTGCGCGGGAAAAATCCTTCGCACGCGCCTTCTGCTCCGAGTCAAGCAGTGCGCTCATTTTGTTGAGCCCGTTTTGCGTGTTGTTTAGCTGCATTTGAAAAAAAGAGATCTGCCGTTTTTGTGCCACTGTAGTTTCGTCGAGCAGGAGCACCTTGAGTTCTAGCTGCGCAGAGTAGTGCCAGAGCCAATCGTAGTCAGTGAGAATATGTGCCATTGTAACCCATTGGTCGTAGTCGAAAAGTTTGTACTCAACACGCGGTTTGAACACTGTTTGTGCGCCCGCGTCAGTCGTAGGGGTTAGGATAGATCCTTCCGGCGGCTGAATTAAATCCGGTCGAATTTGCTGCTGGGCTTTTGCCTTTGCGCAGCACAGCGTCAACAGCGCGAATAGTACGAGCCTTATTGATGGCCTCATGCGTCTTCTCCCTCTCTACTGCGCTCGCTTGAATCTGCTCATCGAGCGCGTTGATTTGTTCTTGCAGCGCGAAGATCGCGGCGTCGAGTTCCTCAATCCTTTTTTGTGCCTCTATATTTGCCTGATTGACCTGCTCAAGAATTTGTGTTTGCTCTGTGTCTGTCGAACTCGCGCAACCTTTTGCCGAAAAAATAAAAAACAAAAGGCCACCGACGACGACAAAAAAAACACTTACCGGCAAATACCAATGCTGCTTTATCCACTCACCTAACAAAAACCATTTGTACCTTTTCATATTTCGTCATCCTTCGGCGCCGGCGGAGGAAGCGTGACGGGCGTCCCAGGAGAGCGCTGCGCTAGCACCATGCCGCGCAAATACTTATCTAGCGCCGCCTGCTGGCCATTAAAACCGAACGCGATCGCGCCCATCGTGAACACGATGCATGTCATGTACGCCGATAGCGGCCAGCCTAGCGCGGGCTGTGTATAGAGGGCAATGAGCGCGAGCGCGCTTAGCAAAATTTCCATCAACAAAAACGCGATGAACTTTTTCGATCTGAACCACGATTTTTCAAACATGTTTTATTCTCCGTTCATACGACAATCCGATACCAGGCCTCATCGGTTTCGTATTTTCTGTGAAATCCTAGATCATATGCTACCCACAAACAATGAAGACGGCCCTCGGCACAATCCTTTTTGAGTACGTGCGCACAAATCTCGTTCACGGCGTCCTCAAACGTTAGCATAATCCATTTATTTGGATTTTTCATTTTGAATTTTCTTTCGATCAGCATTTTTTATTTCCCAATCACATGCGCGGCGCGCGCATTGCGGATGGCGCGCGCCCGCACTCTGAGACCACTCTATCTCATCGCCTTCAAATATCACTTGGCCGCATTCCTCGCAGTGCCCGTCTTGTTTGGCGATCATAATCATCGTACTCGCTCAACAGTATATGCGGAGTTTGCAAAAAAACGGCCTGGGTTGACTGGATGGTGTTCGCCGACGTAATAAAAAACAATTCCGCTTTTGCCTCCTCTTTTCGGCATCCCTTTGCCGCCCCACAAATACTGACCGCGTTCTTTCGCAGCGGCCTTCGCCTCTTTTTTTTCGTCTCGTGAAAAATACTGTTTTAGTCTTGCCATGATGTTTCTCCTTTTTTTATCACCATCTTCTCGGTGCACACTTATCATAAGCAGCGCCGAGCACGCGGTATTCCGCAAAAGGTGTTTCGTATTGTTGCGTATAAACTATTTTAAGAGCTAACCCTAAACAAAATCGGCAATACTCGATCGGTGCTATTTTTTCATCTATCTCCCCAAAAACTGTATCGCTAATTTCTAATATTGCTTTTTCTATGGATAGTATTGTCCATTCTGCGTTTGCTGTTTTTTTTCTTCTTTCGATGATCATATTATCTCCTGATTTTTAGCGCGTCATTGACGCGATTTTTGAGCAACGCTTCCTCAACAATTTTTAAACTATCGCGACATTCCTTGAGCTGCGTCGCGCATGTGTCGAGCTCATGGGTTTGATTTTTGCAATCGACAATCAGTGGCGGTGTTTTTTTCGAGGCGTAATACCAGGCAATCGCGAGCAGTACCATACTCACAATCAGCGCAAGAACTTTAAGCGTGGCGCGCATGTTTTCCTCCTCGATACTTTTTCACCGCGGCGCGATACGCACTCATGCGGTGGCCGAGTCCTCGCCATGGCGCAGTGCATGAGTCGGTGGTGTAGGCGTTCACGCCCCCTCGTACTGTTCCGCATCTTGTGATGCATTTTTTTAACCATGTCGCCCCAGCCTCAATCTGTTGCGCGCTCTGCGTCAAATCAAATCCCTTTTTTGCAAATCGAGTGTGCACTTGCAGAAGGCCAACTTCGCCGCGCTTGCCGACCGCACGAAAATTCCATGAAGATTCTTTCGAAATCATCACGGCAAGTAGGAGATGATCAATGCCGTGGGCCGTTGCCGAGCGCAACACGTTGTCGATTTGATCAAGAGCGCGCTGCTTTCCTTTCGGTCCAAGATCGCGCGTCCAGTCTTTAACATACTCTTCGAGCTCGTCCCGCGCGTCCGCGTGCGCGGGGACGCACGCGAGAGAAAAAATTATCGCAAATATTATTTTCATTTTTTTTCTCCTTCCTGTTTTTTTTCAAATTATTCGCCGCATTCTTTGATATATTTATCTCTCAAAATTCTGAATACCAAATCAGGTATCGATTTTGCAATTGGGTATTTTGTCATATTTGTTATTCCGCGCGGTTCAAACGATTGATCTATAAATTTATCGGTAAATGCCTGTAATGGAACGCCGTATTGCAAAGCAATTGATACTGCGATCGCAAACGAATCGTAAATTCGAAATTCATCGCCCTCTTTATTTAAACAAATAAAGATCTCCCCGAGTGTTCCATCGGTATACAGCCCCTCGGTGAGATACAGCTCTTGCAATCCGCTACATAGTTTTGTAGTAATCGCCTTTCGCTCGTCTGGTAGTTTTTTTCGTTCGCGTTTATTTATATATACTATTTTCTTACTGAATATTTTTTTGATAAATTTTATCATTAACATTCGTCCTTTTTTTTAGAACACTAGCGATTTAATATCCATAGTCCTAATCCTATCGCATCCATAATATGCGTAGAGGATTTTTTCTGAACATGTGCACGCTCGCCCGCAGTCAATTTCGCAAGCGTGCGCTCCTTACTGATAGCCTTCGGCGTCGATCCTTTCCACTCACTCGGTTTTATAATATAGAGTGTAGCTATATATGCGTAAACCGCTCCAAGAATAACGCCTGCTTGCAGAGCAACCGTGATGAGATCGTTTGGATCACCTTTCCATCTTTGTACCGGATAAACTTGCGGTAATTCGATTGCGAGATCAAATGGAATATACGGGCAGCACAGCGCAATAAATCGCGCGGCGTCTAAAAGCCTTTTCGGTTTATGTTCATCCACAGAAACAAGCTCGCCGCTTTCAAAACACGCAAGACCAATTGTTTTACCCGGATCAATTGTGATGAGTTTGTTCATTTTTCGACCTTTGAAACCGTGATAGCTATCGTGCGTTTTTCTTTCATTTCCCATCCCGGGATTGGCGGCGCTTGTCCGGGTTTAAACGACGCAAGCATCGCGTTGACGGCTTTCACGTCCACCCTCAAAATCTGTGTATGCCCTGTATTGATTGCCCAATTAATGAGATCTATCTCATTCACGATTGTCCCCTTCGTCGTTCGACGAATCGAGAGGCCAGGAACTTTATCCAACACAAGCGCGTCAGATGCGGTGATGAGTCCGCCTCGCTCTTGTTCGGGCGCGTGCTCCACGCGCGCAAGCAACTGCATACGTTCTTTTTCGCAGTGTGTTACACCCTGCTCTATTTTTTCTTTGAGCTGTCCTTCGGCGTAATCGAGTGCCACGAGCGACGGAGAGAATGTTTTGTTGATGTCGTCGATGACATCCATGAGAGGCGTCACCCAGGTTTTTCTTTTTTCGTCGAGCGCGTTTTTCGTCTCCTTCACGATCGCAGTCATCTCAACTGCAACTACTAGATCGGCCTGCGACCTCACTTCGAGATCTTCAAGCACGTCAGCAATTTCGCCAATGTCATCGATCGAACTCTCGATGCTTTTTGAAACCTCTTCCATTTGCGGCACTATATTTACGTTCATTTTTTACTCCTCTTTCCATGGGATCATTTTCCCATTTTCAAAAATACGTTTTGTTTTTTTCGACCAACATCGCATCAACGTTGCTTCGGCTTTTGTCGGTATGTCGGGCGTCCATTTTTCCATCGTCTCGGCCATTACGTCTTCGATTTCCATTGCGGCGTCGTGGCCGGCTTCCTCTGGCGTTTCCAAAATAATTTCATCGTGTACAAAAAGTACTGGGCGAGAGCCATACAAAAAAGAAGCGGGATCGTTGAAGCATCGTTTCGTCACTTGCCAGAGCTCATCTTTATTGGAGTGGTTCGCGAGCGTCTGAAAAAACGCGTTACACGTATCGGTATAAAAGCAATTCGCTCGCTTGAAGCCGGAGCGAGGGTGCGTAAGAGTAATTGCGGAATTGCCCCCAATCATATTTGATACATATGCAAAATATTTCGGCATCTCTGGCCATTGCTCTAACCAGGCGACGCGTAAATCTTTTGCATCTTGCGAGGTGATAATAACACCAGAGTTTTTCGCATATTTGACAAATTTTTCTGACCCCATTCCTCCGGCATACCCGAAGTTTGCAGTCTTGGCGCGGTACCGTAATTCTTTCGCACGCTCCGCGTCGCCTCGCGCAAGGCGTAAAGCAAAATCGGCGTGCGGATCATAAATGGGATCTTTTTTATAGCACTCCGCGAGTTTTGAAAATCCGAGAAGATCAATACAGCTCTGCGCGAGCGTGCGCAACTCTTGCGTCGCCATATCACAAGCGAGAAATACACTACCAGGGCGCGGCACAAAACACTCGCGCACGCCCGGCAGTCGCGGCGGGTTTTGAAGATTAGGTGCAGAACATGACGTGCGATCGGAGACCGCTCCCACGGCCCAGAAACTCGCGTGAATGGGGGACTCAATCATGTGCGAGAGATAAGTTGATGTTGTTTTTTGCAGCGAGTTGAATTCGATCAGTGCCTCGAACGGTGGCCAGTTGCATTCGCCGAGTGTTTCCGCATCCGTACAAATGTTCCCTTTAGGTGTCAATGGAGGGTTTTTTAGATGCTGACTGATTGCAAGCCGAATTTCTTTTAGATTTTTTTTGATTTTAAGAGGCTCTTTGTTTGGTACACCAAAAAGATCAGATATTATTGCGCGCTGTGAAACCGTAGCGAGTTTGTTTTTTACCAAGGTGTCCGCAAATTCTTCCATTTGTTTTTGCGCGGTATTGATACCCTGCTGCACGCGCGCCCCGTTCGTGCAAATCCCCCACACCGACATGAGCCGAAGGGCAAAGTCGGCACGTGTATCGTCGTATTGCGTGGGGATCGTGTACTGTCGACGTTGCGCGCGCTCTTCTTGCTGCCAATAGAGATCATACGTGGTTTGGGAATCTCCCAAGGCGTATTCGCGGGCTTCTTTCGGCCACTGATCTTGTGGCACACCGAGCAATTCGGAATAGCGGAGACGCCACGTATTTTCGCCTTTTTCGATCGCTCGTTTTAGTCGCCGTTGTGCGAGGTCTTTTAAGGAGTACTCATGTTTTTTTTCAACTTCTTCGCCCTCTTCATCTTCCTCATTGTGGTGGCGAAATTCTCCACATTCGATGTCAAGCAGTCGTTCGCGAATTCCCGTGCAGAGCACGCCGTTCGCGTCGTAAGCCCGCCAAACAAGAGGCCAGATCTCTTTGTAATTGGCAAGCACGCAAGCGAAATCGTAAGCGATAGTATGCCCAATTATTTTTATCTCGGGCGTTTGCCGTAGTAGGATGTCGAGATATTTTTCAATTTCGTCATCGCCGACAATGAGGCGATTGCCGTGTGCGCTGCACGCCGATAGGCAAACAATTTTCGGCGCCATCTCACCGCGATGAAACAAGCAGGTTTCAAAATCTATCGCCACGATTCCGCTCACGAATTCCTCCTTTAGAACGGTGCGAAGCCGGCTGCCTGACGCAACTGTTCTGCCTTCTCTCCCTGCAGTTGTTCCGATACTGCCGACCATTTACACGAGGTAAAAGGCTGTCCACTTTTTGTTGTTGTTTCTGTCGCTTCGAGGCGCACCATTCTTCCGCGACATGGATTTTCCGCGGTACAGCAAGCTCGCGCGCTCTCCCCATCGATTTCATCAATCGACACGTTGTTGAGTGCGGCGAGAAATAATTTCACATTTCCAGGGCTCGGCAAATGTCGCAGATTGCAAATCCACGCCATCGATGATCCCTTCGGGCGCGCGGCAACATTCGACTCGACGATGGAAAATTCGGCAATGAAAAAAATATCGCCGGGGGTTTTACCTTTCTTCATTTTGAGCGCCTCACAGTAGAGCGCCGGATAAAGTCCAGGCAGCGGATACGATGATCGATCTGATGGTTGTGCGCTACCGATACGATCGAACGGATCAGCATCGTAATCCAATTGCTGATTTTGCATCGGTCGTTGTGTTTGGGTTTGTGTTCCTTTTCCAATTCCCAGTTTTTCTTGCAATGACATTTTCTGTCTCCTTGTTATCCGCACTTTGCGGATGTTAATCAACCACGGTGTCAACAAAGTTTAGTCTCTGCCGAGCACCGAAGGTTCCCTCAATATAGCGCGCATCGCGACGCGCAGTCTCAAAACAATTCCTGAGCTCGTCGAAATGTAAAAATACTTCGCAAGTAACTTCATCAGCCTGCTGGCCTTCGCGGTGCGTGCGCCCTAACAATTGTTCCCAGGCCTTCCCGGTCGTCATCGGCGACGTCACGAGATTTCGAGAAAAGCGCTGTAAATTTTTTCCTTCGCTGTGCGCCGCGATCGACGCGACGATACTCGTTTCTTTTGTATCAATAATTTCGTTTGCGCCCGCGCCGTAGTAGTGGCGCCCGCTATATTCAGCGAGGCGCTCCCCGAACGCAATATGCTCCACCCAACAAATACCCGGTTCGTTCAGCCATTCCGCACACGCGGCCAAAGCAAAACCCGAAATCCACTCGGCAACCGAGTTTGGTTTGAAAATGTCTTTGATTGCTTGCCAGTCCGCCCACTCGCGATGCGGCGCCTTTGCCGATTCGTTCCAAACCTGCAGTTCTGTATCGAGTCCGCGGCGGTTGTGTTTGAGCACTTCGCGAACATATCGCTTCCACGCGGCACGCGCGGCCATCCAATCTTTCGGCGGCGCGGGATCCCAGCGATAATAAAATCCGAGTGCGAGTTCGCGCGCGTGGCGCCAGACATCAACCGCGTTGATGAGCTCGTCTCCGTTTGGTGTCTGCCACGTGTTTCTTAATTTGTCGATCGCACGCCAGATCTCCCTCGGTACCGCGGGCTTGCTCGCGAAGATGCGTAGCGCCGTACCAAGTTTGTTTTCTTTAGTCGCGACTATGCCCGGTGTTTCAATCAAACGTCGGCGAAAGCCATCGCGCGGAGTCTCCCCGGGCAGGCAAAATTTCTTGAGTGCTCCGGGGAGAGGGCGTTGCTCGTCGGGCACGTCGGCGTCGAGAGCCATCGACCATTCGGTGAGCTCTTGCCATTTCGCAGGAAGCGGAGCAGCATCCCTAAGGCACCACTGAACAATATGTGACCACTCCTTTAAGCTCCGATTTGTTACCGTACCCGACAGAGCAACGCAATAGACATCTGGGTGAGCCCGAAGATAGCGCACAACGCGGCGCGTGCGCCCTGCGCCATGCCGGCGCAGATAATGACACTCATCGAAGATGATGAGATCGGGGGCGATTGCTTCAAGAAGATCAGCGTTTTTTTCAAGACTAATTTCCGAATATCCGACCACCGATAAAGTATTGGCCGGAATTTTCCAATGCTTTGAGTAAAAAGGTAAATCATAGCGTAGCGTCTTGTCACGAAGGGCCGCTGGCACGAGCAGGAGCGGACGCTGCGCGCCGACCATCACCGGAGCCAGAAGAGAGATGAGCGTCTTGCCGTCTCCGACGCCCACGGGGCAGAACGCGCCGTTGACTTCGGCGATCTCGGCGAGCGCCGCGGCCTGCACTCTCCAGAGCTTCATCGTGCCTGCGGGCGTCTTGAGTTCACCGGTCAGAAAATCGGCGAGCTGCGAGACCAGGGGCTCAACATCCCATTGCCGCCGAGAGAGTTGCTCAATGCGCCGAAATTCAGACGTGTACGAGACCGCCCCAAGATAGTGGCGCTTGCCTTCCTCATCGACTTGGCGAGGCAAATACTTCATGCCCGTGCGTTCGATCAATGTGTGCAAGAGCGCCATCAAATTTCCTTATCAACTACTTTTTTTATTTCTTTTTCCATATCCAAAAATATTTCTTTTACCTTTTTATCCGTATCCGAAAACACTTCTTTTATATGTTTAAAAGCAGCGGCACGAATTTTAAAATGTGCAAAAATCATATTAACACCTGCCCCTGTAGCTCCATTACCACAAATTAAGCAACAGCCATCTTCATCCACAGGGACATAAAACCCGCATTGTGGACATAATGTTTTTCTTAGCATCTCAACAATCTCGTCATCAGTAAATTCTTCTTTTGATTTTCTCTTTCTCATTTTATTCCTCGCGTTCGTTAGCGCCATCAGTCCACCTTATATTTTGCGTCGTACCATGCTTTTTCGATATTGTGTTTTTTATGTTCACCATGATGCCCCGGAAATTCACAATCGCCTCCATTGGCACATAAACCCTGCCATAAATGCAAACAAACTGGGCACTCAAACCAACCAGCCGGAGAAGAAAACGGGCGCACTTGTTCTGGATCTGCCAATAGCCACCGATGGCAGTTTGGACATTTAACCCGGAACATATCCTTTTCTTGTATTGAGTCCATCAAAATACCCCCTGATACGCGATGTCGGCAAATTCGATGAGCGTATCTCTGATTGACTCGTATTCAAGGCTTCGCGAGTTGAGCTCAATCAGCCCAGAAAATTTTTGTGTTTCCCAGTACCGTTTGAAGCGCGCCGCGAGCAGCGCCGCGCCGCCGCCGAATTCAACGAGCTTCCAATGCTCAACATTTCGCTCTTTGCAAATCGCATCGACGACTGGCTTGCAGAGATCAATCGCGCTGACGACGTCTTCGCGTGATTTTTTCGAAATTTCAACACAGTTGATGAGCAGCACGTAGCCAAAAAACCTCGGTTCGATACCCTCTACGGAATGTGCGGGAACTTCGGTTATTGGCGCATCTGCGGCAACGGGGTTCTCTTGCACATTCAGCGGCAGCGCGTCAACATCAACTTGCGGTTTCGGCTGGGCGGCCTTACAGCGATGCTTCGCGAGCACTTTAAAAATCTTGCCGCAAATTGGGCACGCATCACCTTCAGTGTCGAGTGCCTGGACCCCACCAGCCGCTACCATCTTGTCGCCATCCATCTCAACATGGTGCCAGGGTGTTTCTGGTGCGCCCGCACTCTGTGTAGTAGCGGGCGGATTGACAAGTTGTTGCTCGCCGAGTGCTTTTAGTTTCGCTCGCACGATGTCCCCGGGCTGCGCCGGCGGCGCATCGTAACAAGATCCTTGTGTAGCTGCATTCTCTTTGTGTTGAGACTTGATCGCCTGCAGCCGCTCTTTCAGTGTCATAGTTTTTTCGTTCATTTTTTTCTCCCTGTTTGATTGATGCAGGCCTCAAGACTATCTAGGCCTGATAGTTCACATTTGTCCCTAAAAAAACATCCGCCGAACGCGCCGCAATTTTCTGGTTTCGCCGCGAGCGTCGCGCCGCTTCTCTCTCTAGTTCTAATTTCGGCAATGACTTCGGCGTCTGAAAAAAGCTCATCCCACAACCGCAAAAACTCTTCCGAGCCGACGTCAAAAAAAGTTTCAACCGGCTTCGCGCCCGCGGGCTTGCGCTCACCTGTTTTAGGATTCGAGGCCGCGTAATAAATCCAGCGCGCTCTCACTTTTTGCGCCGAGTATTTAAGTGCTGCGTAAACCGCGTAAATGATTGCCTGCGAATCGCTCTGTAATTCTGTCGGCGTTTTTGCCCAGCGCATAGCGCTTGTAGTTTTGTGATCAATCACGAGCGGCCACGGCAAATCCCGAGCCGGCGGTACGAGGCAATCAATGCGCCCGCGAAAAGTGATCTCGGACGAGGCCTGAAATTCCCATGAGTGTTCGACGAGCAGATCTTTTGATGGAGTCGGTAGCCAGTTTCCGCGGATTGCTTGCCGTGCCGCTAGGCCTGGCGGCGTTTCATCTGGCAATTTTCCCTCACGCAACCACTGCTCAATTTGCGCGTGTAGCGATGTGCCAAATTCTTGTTTAGGCGACGACGGCACTTTTATTCCTTCGACGTATTCATAGCCTATCAGCCGGTAACAGCGCCGTAATTTTTCAATCTGGTTTGGAGAAATATAAATCATTTTGTTTCTCGTTTTGTTTTCTTGAGCTCCTTGAGCTCATCCTTGATTCCGAGCGCTTCGACAATCCGGCTAAGGCGCACGCGATCAATTCCCCAAGCCTCCGCTATCGCGAGAAACGTCGGGCGCGCGATACCGCGAGCAAACGTCAAAAGCAATTGCCGCGCGTAGAGTGTTAGATACCAGTCAAAAGTTTTTTGCGCGGCAGTCGGGAAAATCTGAAATGATTTATTTTTTTTCATTCAGGTATCCTCAGCAAAATAGAAAATCGATCAAGCGAGAGGCGCCACTTGCGCCCGTTGTCGTCGCGATACCAAACTACAAAACTCCCATCACTATTTTTCTGTCCGGTCGCGCGCCCTTCAACCGTGCGGTCTACTCCTCCGAGCAGGAGAAAAACTTTTTGATTTGACTCCAGGCGCTCTCCGGCGAAGGCCGGTTCTGGTCGGCCGAGTCGCTGACAAATATCTTCAAACATTTTTCAGTCCTTTCGCGATTGCGGCAATCGTCCGCGCTTTAATACCCCGCGTATATCTGCCGTGAGGGCGTGCCATGGTCACCAACATTCCGGCGACACAATCTCCTCTAAAAAGTGGTGAGCCGCTCCGTCCATAGGCGCCATTTACCGTCGATGTCCATCTAGTCACGGTTGTACCTATTATCGAGCCGGTATTAATGTACACGCGGTGATTATAGTGGCCTGTCTTATCAATTATTCCTGAGGCGATGGTTACTTCATCAAATACAGATAAATCTTCATCGCATAAATTGTAGTGTGTTATTGGCGCGTCTTCGTCGATCAAAAATGCAATATCCCTTTCGTGATTTATGTAGAGCAGGCGGGCTCCATCCGTAAATGTCGCGTGCTCAACGCCGTCGTAATATAGGATTTGTGTTTTGGGGGGGTTAACCCCCTCTGCAAACAAGTGCGCCACCGTCACGAAGAGCCCGTCGTCCGAAATCAAAAAACCACTGGCGCGACGTACTTGCGATTGATCTATCGCCGACAGATGTACGTGTATCGCGCCGAGCGCCGCTAGTGATCCGTCGTAGGCCTCGTACTCGCAGCCTAAACCACCTCCGCCAAGCAGCCATCCCGATAAACAAAGTCTTCCAAGCGCGGCGGCCACTCTTCGGCGATTAAACACTCTCGACATACTGGTTTTCGTTTGCATATCTCTACCGCCTTTTTTCCACACGCACACTTTTCTCTTACTTTAAGTTTTCGTCGTTTCATTTTAAGCCGCGTCTTGCCTGCCTCGCCGCGCCAGGCCAAGCCTTGCCTTGCCTTGCCCTGCCGCGCCTGCCTTGCCATGCCCTGCCTCGCCTAGCCCCGCCTTGCCCTGCCGCGCCTGCCTTGCCTCGCCTTGCCGCGCCTGCCTTGCCTTGCCCCGCCCAGCCTTGCCTTGCCCAGCCCCGCCCAGCCTCGCCTGCCTTGCCTTGCCCCGCCTCGCCTTGCCGAGCCGCGCCTGCCTTGCCTTGCCCGTGCCACGCCCCGCCATCCTCGCCGCGCCCGCCTTGCCCACGCACCGCCAAGCCATCCTTGCCGCGCCTGCCTTGCCTTGCCCACGCACTGCCATGCCCCGCCAGGCCGTGCTGTGCCTGCCTAGAGAGGACATTCAGCATGTGTTTCCACTCTTCCGCGTGGTTTAGGTTTACGCGCAACAACACGATCAATTTCTTTAAAAACATCCACTAGCTCTTTGAGCTGCATATATTTTTTTCTAACGGCCGCCAGTTCAGCCAACGCGTCCGCGAGCATCTGCTGGTGCTTATCTTCCTCCGACAAAACACGCGCCATTGCTGTGTATCCTCCGCCGTTTTTTCGATCGGTACTCAGACTTACAAAAGCCCTCGTCGTGATATGGGTAGATTTGTGAACCTTAACATACACGCGAATAACACTACGTGCTTGCTCCAGCCGATATTTTTGTGCTGCCTCGGTATCGTCCCAATCGAAACAGTTATGCAGCGCGGTAGCGGGATCTTTTGCGAAGTTAACAATATCTATCGGATGCAAATTCCCGTTTTTTTGTAGCGTTTCGATTTCCTGTTTCTGTTTTTGTGATAAACCCCACATTTATTTTCCCTCCTCATCAAGCAGTTTGAAAGTCCCCCAGCCCATGCCGACGCTGTCTTTCGAAAACGGTCTTCCTTCGCCGACGCCCACCTGCAACCCCGCCCGTGCGAGCAGATTTATCACAGTGGAGCGGCTGAAAACATCGGCGTCGAACGTTATTGTAACATCCATCCGCCAGCCCGGATCCCACATAGGCCGCGCGTGAATATCAAATGTGCCGTGAAAGCGCACATGGTGCTCAGAATAATGCGGCTCAAAACCGTCATTGAATTTCACCATCGGTATACCATCGATTTTATCGGCCGCATTTGCTTCAACAAACACCGACAGCTTCGCCATTGTCATTTTTGATGCTGTCACCCGGCACGCTGCTATCATTGCAGAACGCAGCGCGGATGCCGGGATTCCGTATTCCCCGTTCATCCCGCGATGCATAGCATTAAGATACATTTCCTGAAAATCCTTAGGCTCTTTTTTTGTTGCTTCTTTTGTTTCGCTCTCTTGTTTTTCCTTCATCGCGTTGAACGCTTTTGCGGAAAAACGATTTTGCACATAAGGCGTAATGCCCTCAATCGTTACGGTGATTGATTCCATTTTTGGCGGCAAAATTACGATCGAAACTGCGTTTTCTTTTTTTGCCATTTTTGTTACCTTCCTTTTTCTCTTTCCTTTTGTTGTTTGTTTCTTTATTTTTCAGCCGGATAGACGGCTACTTCCCATGTTTCACATTGATCCCCTAGCATATGTTCGAGCGCCCAGAGCACGGCCGCCGTCATGCTGTTAAAGAACGGAGACTGGCCGTGCTCATTCATGATGCAGTATCTAGTCACTTTTGTCCTCTCCTTCTGCGTGGTGGTAGTCACTATCCGCGCATTTCTCGCGGATCAATTGTACCATTAGCTCATATGCCGGTCGCCCGGGCCCGGGCGACCAGAGATTTCGTCGTTGTGTAAAATTTACCGATCGCTGAACTGGACAATCCTCGTATGGGCATGACCCCGTTTCCGCCCAGCGATCGAAACTCGACGGGTCGGGGTGATTCGCCGCGTCGTACCTCATTAGCTCGATACAGAGCGAGTCGGATACCTCACCCCATTGTGCGAGTAAAATCATCCCTGGAGATGGTAGGTTGCTCCCGCGCAGGTTGCTCCCGCGCAGGTTGCTCCCGCTCAGGTCGCTCCAGCGCAGGTTGCTCCCGCTCAGGTTGCTCCAGCTCAGGTCGCTCCCGCGCAGGTCGCTCTCGCTCAGGTCGCTCCCGCGCAGGTTGCTCCCGCTCAGGTCGCTCCAGCGCAGGTTGCTCTCGCTCAAGTCGCTCTCACTCAAGTCGCTCCCACGCAGGTTGCTCCCACGCAGGTTGCTCCCACTCAAGTTGCTCCCACTCAAGTTGCTCCAACTCAAGTTGCTCCCGCTAAAAATTCTCTCTCCGGCGCCGTATTGCCGGAGTAATTCGTTGGCGTCCATTTTGTCCTCCCTTTTTTTTTAAAACGAGCCTACCGCTTAACACCACTCTGTTCGTTTTCACACTGTTTTTTGGTTTTATAAACAGCGGTATTGTGATATTCGGTTCCGTACCGTATATAGTGCCACCTCCATCCATATTTATCTTTTTGCGCCCATCCGCCCTCGGTTTTCTGTCTATTTTTTTTCCACTCGACCCCGTATTTAGCCTCGTTTTTCATTTTACTCTCCTTTTTTGGGCGCCTCATCAGGCCGGGACGCCAGCCCCGGCTACGGGCCCTCGCCCGTTTCGGCTCTCAGTCCTCTCCCGGAAATTTCATTTCCGGTGAGCCCTTCACTATTACGGGCCCTCGCCCGTTTCGGCTCTCAGTCCTCTCCCGGAAATTTCATTTCCGGTGAGCCCTTCACTATTACGGGCCCTCGCCCGTTTCGGCTCTCAGTCCTCTCCCGGAAATTTCATTTCCGGTGAGCCCTTCACTATTACGGGCCAGAGGACCTGATCCTCCGATATACCTTCTTCTATATCTGCCGAGATTTCCTCGGCTATTTTCTCCGCCGCGGCTTTTGCCTCGGCGTACGTATCACACTCCACGACCGCCCCCGTGGGCTTCCGTGGATCGAAGTTGTTGAGTCGAGGAAAACCAACTAACCATTTTTTTTCAAACATTTTTTTCTCCTTTTTTTGTGTTGCGTTCATGCCCTTACTCTATGCAGTCGGCGTGCCAATTTGTATTATAGTGCAACATTTCTTATTTTCTTTATTGTTTTCATATATTTACACGCCACGCTTAGCAGACAGGCTTTTTCGTGTTTTGTTTTAAAGTGCGACATTTTTGTCATATTTTCGCGTGTTTTGTTGTGCTATCACACATATCTATTTGTTTTTGTTTATGTTTTGTGCTGCTACATTTTTGCATAGATTACGCAAATTTTTCATACTATCAATACGGCACATTTTCTTTTCTTTCTGCGCGAAGCTCGGCCTGTGTCGGCGTAACATCCGCATCGATCGCAAGCACACCCGCGATTCGATCGCGGATGAGCTGCGCATCACCTATGCCCTGCCGATCGCTCCACGCTACGAGATGCGCCGGCACTACCACGCGATATCTTATCCGCCGGCGCGCCCAGCGTAGCTGTTTTCGCTCGGGCTCACTGATCGCGCGGAGCGCTTGGCCAATCTGCCGCATTACTGGGTCTTGCCGCGTATCCATTAAATACGTGCGCCACTGGTCGGTGAGTACTTGTTCGTTTACTAGCAGCTCGCCCCCTTCGATTTTGATTAACCCGCGCATCTCGGGATTGCTCTGCACGGGTGTTGGGTTGATTAAATACCTGATCAGCCACTCGCACACGAGTGAGCTCCAATGCCCGCCGGTGAGGAGCAACTCATGCGTCGCGCTAATCTCCCCTTCGACCCAAAAGCGATGTCCTGGATTTTTAATCTCGTGATTATCGCGCAACCAAAGCGCGTGCTCGGCGATGCCGCGCGATACCCACTGCTCCGGCTCGCCGTGTTCATACTGCGCGAGATATTCAATCGCGGCGTCGGGGACTTTTAAGTACAAAAAACGCTGAGCAATTGCTTCGAGATCATCTGCTGAGTTCGCTTCGAGATCATCTAATAAATTTGCATTGTTGGCTGCTAAAATTAAGCGGAGCGCTCCGCTTAAATCTGCGTTGCTCATATATTTTCGTCTTAACGTGCGCTCCTTAATTCCGAGGAGCGCTCGCAGGCGGGCGCTCACGCTCTTGCCGTTGTAGGTCGTCGGCAGGCTCTCATCGGCAAACACGATCGGGCAGCGCGAGAGCTCATCGTTGAAATTGCCAAGCACTTGATCAACGTCGGCTGGCCCCCCGGTGGTCCAGAGTCGCGCACACCCGAGAGCAAACAGCGTCTTCCCTGATTCTTTTTTGCCGTCGAAATAAAGCGCACAAAGCGGCTTAGTTAAATCCGAGCAGCACGCGAGCCAGTCCACGAGCTTCTCATAATTTTCCCCGCCGAACAATTTCAGCCAGCCATCAATCTCGAGATGTTCGACCGGGCGCAAATCGCGACGTATCGGCGTCACGGCCTCACGCAAGATATGCGTGATCTCATTATAGGTGGTGATTTGCGCGCTCATATCCGCAACTATTTTTTTAGCGATCGACCCGTATTCCTCGATGATCTCGGCCGTCGTTTTTTTCTTGATTCCCGTGCCGGCCGCCGTGAGAGTCCAGAGCTTCACCGGGGCATCGCGGAGTATTCGCCTTAGCGCGATGGGTGCGTCGTAGCGGCCCTCAAAAGGTCCCTCATAATCGCCTTCCCGGTTGAGCACATAAACCGATCCAGCGCGCTGTATCACCCAACGGTGTTCGAGCTCGGCGAGTCCGCAGCTTTGTTTCTCCGCGATATTTTCGAGCTCTTCAACCGTGTAGGGATTTTCGGGTTCTGGTAAAAAAACTGTGTCGGGGGGTTTCTGTTTTTTCTGCTTTTTTTCCGCGGCGCGCTTTTCGATCGCTCCTTGATACGCAATCCAAATTTCGTCCTGCGTGATGGGCCCGGCGCCGCGCTGCGCCTGCATAGCCTCCAGCGACCGCGCGAAGAGCGCCTCGACGTCGCCCGCGGTGAGCAGCGGGAAGCGCCAAGCCATCCAGTAGGTGATTTTAAGGATCGCCGCGTGGCGCTCTCCGGCGGGAGCGAGCGCTTCGCCGTCGAGCAACCGCTTTAAAAAATCAAGCCGTTCGTCGTCTTTTTTAAAATCGTATCGGCGATCAAGGAGTCGCGCCTGTAAAATTCCAAGGGGGTAGGTAAAGGCCTCTCGCGGCTTCTCTAGCAGATCTTCTTTTTTTAGCCACCGCCCCTTGTTGTGGTACGCGATAGCGAGCGCCGCGTCAAACGTGCTCGGCAAAAAATGGAGGCGCGCCAAATCGCGCGTGCTTTTATCATTTGCCCCACCTACAAGCTCCTGCAGCCCATCCCAGGCCGCGGTAAAGTCCCCTGGCTCCAGCGGCTCGGCAAGAGGCAGCACGACACGCAAACGGGTTTTCTGCTCTACGACAAGCGCTCCGGATTTGTGTGTGGAGTAGAGCGCCCATTCATAAGGATTTATTATTTCGAGGATCGTGTTGAGTTCTTCCTCTGATTTTTTTTCAAGATCAAGAGCTAAAGCATCAATATATTTTACGTTTTCTTTCCCTCTTGTACCCTCGACCAATCCCAACACCACGGCCGGCCCGTTCTTCTGTCGCTCGAGTGCCTCGATATTCTCGCCGTCGGCGAGCTCGCCACGAACTACATGTTCGGAAAAAATTTCGACCCAATTCGCCCACGGCGCGCAATGCGCCGCGCCCGCGGTGTCTTTCACGTGTTGATAAACTGTAAAAGTGAGCTCGCGCATCAACCCTCTCCTTTCGAGAGAGAAGGCCGAGTCCGCCGCCGACGCGCGTCGCGAGGAGTGATTTGCCTCAGCGGCGGACTCGATAAAAAAAATTTTTGTCGTTCTGCATTTTTCCTCACGACCTTTCTGCAGCATGGCACGGCGACCAAAAGCTGTCAAATTATTTTTATATTTTTTATTTTGATTTATCATCGCACAAACATAAAAAACATAGCACGCAAAAATTTATGCGTAAGATTAAGGTAAATAAACATATGATCAAAACATACGCGTAATTTTTTTTTTTTTTTTTTTATTTTGGCCATAAAGAATAGAAGAGAAACTGTGACAGTGTGACACTACAAGGTACGATAAATCAAATAGATCTAATAAAGATAGTCGCGCGTCGTTCCTTTTGACATAGTTAACGTCACGCGTGAAGGCGGGCGCGTCCATCGTTGGGGTGTCACACCGGCACATTATATTCTTTTCTTCTTTTTATCGTTTTAGAAAAAAAAAAAAAAAAAAAATAAACATACGCTTATGAGGCGCATAAAACATAAACATAAATTTTTTATTTTTCTTTGTTTATTTTTTTGTGTTTTTTGTTGTGACATCTGTGACATTAATTTAACCCTCCAAAATTATTTATTTATTTTGTCACACTTATATTTTTTGTATACTGTGACATGTGTGACGTTATTTTTTTCTGGTTTTTTTCTAATGCCGTGTTATTATCATCTTGCAACCTTCCCTATTCTCGCGACCGCTGGCCCGCTTTCACAGTGCGGGCCAGCATCTATTTGACATCGTTTAAAAAATATGTGAATTTGAAAATATGATTTCTGTCGACATGCAAGAAGTAAAAGACCTCGAAAATCAACTCAAAACGTTTGCCGCGCGGGCGTACCCATTCGCAACGCGTAAAACTATCAATGACGCGGCCTGGCGGGCGCGTGAGTGGGCGCAACAGATCATCGGGGAGAAGATGGTCGAGAGAAACAAGTGGACGCGTGGGAGCGTGCGAGTCGCCCCTGAGCGGTCGCAGCTAATAGTGGAGCGGCAGAAGGCGGTCGTCGGCTCAACAGAGGCCTACCTACGGCTGCAGGAGTTTGGCGGTATCGTAGGAGCCAAGACACGTGGCGCGGCCAAGGCAATCCCGACTAGCTACTCAGCAGGGCAAGAGGGCGCACGCCCGCGCACGCGGTTGCCGAGCCGCCTAAATAAAATGAGCAACATCAAGCTCGCGCGGAAGTACAATCGTGCCGGCTCTAATCGCAAGCAACGTTGGGTGATGAGCGTCCGCGCCGCCGTGGAGTCGGGCACGAAACACGTATTCCTCGATATGACAGGAGGGCGCGCGGGAATTTTTCGCGTGCTTGGAGGGCGCAGGGGGAGCTCCCGCGGCTGGCCCCGCGGCGCCAAAATCAAAATGGTGCAAGACCTATCGCGGCATTTTGTTGAGGTGCCCGCGAACCCATGGCTTGGCCCTGCTTGCGACCGTGTAACCCCGGAAGTGATTCGCGAATTCTATCGCCAGGCACTGCAATATCAGATCGATCGCCACCATATTTTTGTATCAAAATGAAGCACGTCTCGTTTGTTACTACGATGTGCAACCTGCTATAAGCACACATAACTACACATAAAAACATATAACAACACGTTTGTTACAAAAGTACAAATCCGTATAAGTATACTGTATGTATGAATAAATATAAAAGGTACTGTGGCAATATGGATACACCCACTGCCGTTTGGATTTGCCAA
>Ga0299915_10000178_pt1 | contig 48449 bp, 32 predicted proteins | sample RVTome_13_FD_200263 | JGI IMG/M metagenome (GOLD analysis project Ga0299915, IMG submission 200263) | Soil microbial communities from uranium-contaminated site in the Upper Colorado River Basin, Wyoming, United States - RVT92D227 (version 2) ...
ATCAGGTAATTTGACAAGGCCACCTGCATGGCATCCAATATTTTAAGCGCTTTAAAAAACAGGATCATGGAAAGAAAGTTATGAAAAAAGGTTAACAGGGCCATTCCGGTCCAGGTTTGCAGGGTAAATGCAGGTATACGTGTAAAAACGTCATGCTCATACAGCAGAACAAGTGGTGTCAGCAAAATGACCATGACAACATAGGTATAAAAAACCATTTCTATTTCGGAGTAACGATCTGCGATTTTCTTCACACCGGTATTGTAATATGAATTACCCACAATGGCGAGAAAAATAAGCATGTTTCCAACTGCATATTTTGAGCTGAAATCCAACTGCTTCAAATCACCCGTGGAACAGAGCATAACACCAGCAATGGCAATAATGAAACTGATCCATCGTACAGCGGTCATTTTTTCCTTCAGCAGAAAAAAGGCAAATAAGGCAGTAATCACCGGCAGGCTGAGGGTAAGAATAGCTGCGTTACTGGCAAGTGAATATTGCGTTCCCCATGTCATCAGTACCTGTGCAGGGAAGGCTCCCAGCAGGGCAAGCTGGATAAATACAAGTATATCCCTGAACTTCTTGCCTCCCTGCCTGAAATCGCGTAAGGCAAATCCGGCCAGAAATAAGCATGCGAGAAGCATAGGTGCCCAAACGGTGAAATAAGGTCCAACCTGGTCCTGTGTAAGCTTAATACAGGTAAACTGCAGGGACCACATCAGGTTACAGGCGAACAACAGTGTCCAGGACAGAATTGTTTTCTTCATGAATTCGCCAATCCGTTGGATGTCATTGTATCAAAATAACATCATTATTTTCTCATAAAGTAATATTCTTCATTACATTTATAATACTTGTCTTCATATTTTCTTGAAGAATTGTGTGAATTTGGCGCTTAATTAAAAATACAAGTATCATATAATTCATATGTCACGAGAATTGCCAAACTAAGATCGCAGCAGGAGTCCAATAAATCATTCATTGTCCATCGGGAGCAGACTGCTTTATGCATGAAACCTGCAATTACGTACAGGAACAAAACCGTTAACTGAAAGTTATTATTTAACCGGTATCCATTTTGATCTTCCACCGGTTTCCGCCAAAAATCGCATGGCTTCCTGATGACATATGAGCTGTGAATCCACGAGCATGTCCGGACTGAGCATCGCTGGTTGTCCGTCACCGCTGGTCCCGGAATATCCGTGACTGGGTGATTCCACCACCACGCTCAGTGCGCCACAAAGCAGATTCAGGGCGCCGTCGAGATTGTAAACACCCATGGGAACATTGTTCAGATCAGCTTCCACCTTCGGATCTTTTGTTTTCGAAAGACCATGGATGGCCAGTGATGATTGAACTCTGCAAAAGAGTGTATCAAATGCCGGATGCAAAACAGGTTCACAGAAAGGCCGGTGCATAAGCATGTATACTGCACCGGTGTGCATGTTGATGATCAGGTCCGGACGTTCCTGTGCAGCCAGATCAAATAAAGCCTGCGTTTCCGGTTGATACTCGCCAAAAAAATCATCATGCTGAATGTTCACTCCGGCATCGTTTGGATAGCCACCGGGAAATCCGGGCCGGTTAAAGTCTGCCGGGATGAATTCCTTCACCTGTGGCCAACCGGTGAGGGTGCCATCGGGTTTCCCTCCTGTATTAAGAAATTCTGCAATATTCTCATTGGAGCCCCGGAATGCCTCCATACGCAAAGGAATACGCACACGGCCATCCGGATTCACAATTGGGATGAGGACCAGACGGTCAAGTTTTTGTACCAGGGCAACAATCTCCGGCCATTCCTTACCTCGCAGATCTTTACCGGTTTCTATTACCGAGATAAGGTTCACCATACCTACAATGCCCTCAAATTCACCACCATGAACCGCCGACATGCCCATGTAAACGGTTTTTCCATGATCAGGGCCACGGTACACCCGGACATCACCAAAACCCAGTGAACCAGAAAATGTTGAAGTACCCTTGCCCTGCCGTGACTGTCCGTAGCTCACGGCACGAATCGGTCTCCCGCCGGCAGACCTGCCAATGATTTCGACCTGTCCCTTATGTACATGATTTTTCAGGAAAGCATTAACTTCATCCACAGTTGACAGCCAGAAAGAAGGAATATCTTCCCGTTCCCGAAGGTAATCTTCCGGGACCTCAAAGGTGTATTTGCCGGATTTCAGCTGTTTTATTGCCTGTCCATCCAACGTCTGGGTGAATGCCATGAAAGACAGGCTCATGATACCAGGTAAGATATGCATCAGGCACTGGCAGGGAAGTCCTTTTCTTAAAATATCCAGCTTTTTCATAAATGATATTTACGTTTTAATTGAATTCGTTTCATTAATCTGCATATACCAGGAAGACTTCAGATCCGCAGTCGGTTGTCTTATTTCGATAAGAGTCAATGGTTTCAATCTGCACACGATAAAAGTAACAGGCCGGCGTTGGGTGGGTATTACCCATCTTTTATATCCTGCTTCTTGGTAAACATCCAGGACTTTCTCTCTATCAAGAATGAGTGGCATAAAGACTTATCCGGTTTTGTAGTCAGCATCAGAGTGCGATGGCCTTTATCCCGGTGAGCTCACAAAATGCTTTCAGTTCTTCATAGAGATGTGCTCCGTATCCCAGACAGGCGTATTCATTGTTCCAGGCCTGCAGCAGGACATCTATATCACACTCAGCTTTCACAAAGCCATGGGGCCAGAATGGTATACCGCATTCAAGCTTCCTCTTTTCAATCTGATCTGCAGGTGGTTCGTAGATTTTACACCGGGTGATTACCATTTCAAATTGCCCCTTGTTCCTGCCAAGTCGGGCCAATACACCTTCACCAACCTTGCATACAAGCTTTATGGATAATCCGCCGGCTTCTCCTTCAGTAGGGATCCCGTGCTCTGCAAAACCGGCAGGACCCAGCTTCCCTGCAAGTGAAGGAGGGCAAGCGCCATCACCTATGATCTTTATTTCATGAGCTGACTTGTCAATATGCTGTAAATCTCCGTAATAAACCGGCTCTTTGCTTAAATCGGTCAGGCATTTCACGGTTAGTGCCGTATTAAAGTCTCCCAGGGTGGATGTGCCCATGCCATCCTCCAGCATCATACTCTGTGCAAAGCAAGTTGCACTGTATTCATCGCCTAGTCCGGGAAATGACTGAATGGTATAGAAATCCCATTCATTTTTCCTTACCAGTTTTTTTATGGCCAGATATAGCCTGATAGAACGGTCAGCCTGGTCATTTTCCGGGATCTTTTCAGTGAAAAGTTTTTGTATTCTTTTCCTGGCTTCTGTTACTTCTTCCCGTGTAATTTTTTTGGCTGTATCCAGCAATTCCGTGGTATCTCGCGAATCGATATCAATGCCGAAAGTTCTCATCCACTGGGAAGGGTCCGCTGCGCCGCAGGTTTGTCCCATCCCCCGACCGCCAAACGTTCCGATCGTACTCATATTCAGCAAGTTTTTCATGGCACTTGCCCTGCAATAAGCGGTAATTTTCTCCATTTCAGCCGGATCCTCAAAACTGCCGTACACATATCTATGCTTAATGCCAATCTCTTTCAGAGCACCCTGCAGTACAAAACCTCCCACCGGTCTCCAACCCTGACTGCCAGGATTGGTCCAGAGAACAATTCCCTTTCCGGTACAAGCAAAATCGCGTATTGCGGCAATCATATGAGCGGCCCAGATCCAGGTACCCGAAAACAGGATAACCGCATCTATGTCGTTCATCTTACTGAATTTATCAAAACACACCCGGGCTTCCTTTTTGGTAGCCAGAACTAAATCGTGTTCAACAACATCGAGACCGCTATTTACAAGGGCCTGTTTGGCACCTGCCACGATTTTATTATCAATAAAAGGTATACCCATGGGATCCAGCAATCCATCCTTATGCACACCATAGACAATAAATCCGATTTTTGCTTTGATCATTTTATTAAGTATTAAAAGGTAAAGTTCAGTTCCGATTTCAGTGAAGGAATAATTTTCAGGATGTTTTCATGGTATATCTTTTTCAGCACTTCCTTTGGAAGTCCTATTCCGCAAATCGGCCACCTTGCCCGTTCAAAAGTACCATCATAATCAGGCGAATAAAACGATTCATCATACGTCTCCAGAAACCGGAAATAGGTACGGTACATGTCGACAGAGCTTTCGATGTTTGCAGGCATATCTGTACCAAACACTATCCTGTCCTGATGCTTAATAAAAAACTCCCTTGCACTGTAAGGTTGTCTCCCCAGTTCATCAATCCGTGCGGAAAAATCAATAAACACATTGGGAAATTGAGTGAGCAATTCGGATATGTACCGGATATTTTCAGCATAGTTCGCAAAATGCGGCAGGATAAAGGTTGTATTTGGGTGTTGCCTGATCAGATCATCCCGTCTTTTGATCAGTTCAATCTTGCGGGGATATTTTGGGTCCGCGAAGCTCCAGGATGGATATTTCTTCAACGATTCATAATGTTCGTTTTCAGGTGTAACAGGTTCAAAAAAGCCAGCAGGATCAGCCTGGTGTATCAGAACGGGAATTTTAAGCCTGGCGGCTTCTTCCCAAACAGGAAACAACCTTGTGTCATTGCAGCCAATCAAGTCCCCCTTACCATCACGGTAATGTAGACCCAACTCCTTCAAAATCTTAAGCCCTTTTGCGCCCTGTTGCACATGATTTTGCATGGTTTCAATACACTCATCAACAAACGTTCCGGGATCGTCAAATAGAGGAATATTTGTTGGTTGGGCAAAATTGGCCATAGTAAAACAATAGAACCGCCCGGGATATTTTTTCGAACAGTTTTCCATGAAATCAGCAATATTGCCCGGACTGATCACATAACCCCCACCGGAAAATTCTATGCGTACATTACCTGTCAGATCACAGTAGCTGATAACTCCAACCTCTTCCATGGTTCTGAGAATCCTGTCAACCTGCCAGTTGCCCCAAAGATGGTTGTGTGCATCGATGGCGGGGAAAGTCGCCTTGGGGACAGGCGTATCTTCTTTTATCAGGTAATTTTTATTTTCCATTATTGTATTCTTTTCTGAAATTACCTAATTATATTGTCTTTTTGCCTGTTTCCTTCAATCATACTCAGCGAAAATACTCAATGCTGATAAGATTGTCACAGAACGTACCTAATATTTAACTCCGTAATAGCGTACTATTTCCTGTGATCCATTCGGACCGCTAGCCTGCACCCTTATGATACCCTGCAACAGGTTAACCTTGGTGGGATCAAGCAGATCTCCGCCAGTTTGCTCAAAGAAATACCCCTGCTGGTCCACCGGCAGCTCTTTTCCGTTTAGGACGATCTTTGTTCCGGGCTCGGTCCATCCATACAGTTCCACCGAGGAATGATAGGTGAGGGTGGTATTCTCGGTGGGGTTGGTTTGTATGTATACCCTCGGGGAAGATTTGAAATCCATAATTTCCCGGAGTAATTTCTTTTTTGCATGATAAAGCACCGCCCCCGATATGCATGCCTACTTCCTCGTAAGGTTTTTCTTCCCACTGGTTCCATCCCCAATGCAGGTATCCGGTTGCATCGTACTTATAGTTCAGCCAATGCAGTATCCGGCTGTTCATAACCGGCATATCAATGGTTTTATTCGGGTACAGGCTGCCCTGATAAATACCGACTGTGTAGAACCATAACTCCGTACCTTTTTGCACGGCATTCCTGTATGATTCATACCAGGTTCCTAAAGCATCCAGTTTTGGAACAGCTACCTCAATATCATCCAGCAGGTTGGTCGTTTCGATAGCATCAATCCGCCTCAGATCGGGAGCATAATGATGAATATAGGAAGACATTTCACGCCAGGCTGCGGCATTGTGCATGGACGGTTCGTCCTTGATGTGAAACAGGGTTTTATCCAGCCAGCCCTTCTGCCGTAAATGACTTTCAAATGCAGGGAGCAGAACCGGAATAACGTCCTTTCCTGCTAGGATCTGCTGCTTGCCGGTTTCCGTGTCGGAAACTTTGAAATCCTGAAGCTTAAGATCCGTGCTGAACCAGGCATCGGAATATTTTTCCTGTATTCCGTGAAAATGAGCAAAATCACCGGTACTGTACCATTCTGTAACCTTCAGATGCCTGGTGGATGGAAGGTTTAAGGGATACACTTCGATGCAAACGGGCAGTGTCTGATCTCCCTGGAGGCACTTAACCGTTATTGAGCCAGTATAGGTGCCTGCCTCCGCATTTTCAGGTATGTTGATTGTAAGATAAATTGATTGATAAGCTTTTGGAGCTATATTGATCTGCCTTTCTGACATGAGATAATCCGGAAACCTTGCCGGAGCCTGGCGTACCAATTCCCGTACAGGCTGGTTTGGTGTATTCTTGGAAAGGGGAATGCTGCCGACAAAATTCCACTCAACGGCACTGGCCGGCAAAGCTTTGCCGGACTTCTTATTTGATAATCCACTCACCATCACGGTCACATTGGTCAGTCCCTTTTTTGTTTGTAAGGCACACTGCCCTGAAATTACCTCCCCACGGATACCAAAAGTGGATAAAGTATCGTGAAGGGCTGGTAGGTTATATCCATCCTCAAACACCCGGTCCAGATCATATACTGCAAATAGTTTGAAGGGTTGTGCAGTAAGTTTTGGACTGTTCAACAAGATTGCGGTAAAAAGGCATGCACAGAAAAATATAAATCCTGCAATTTTTAAAGCAATTGTTTTCATTTTATCACGATTTGTTGATTTTGAGACAATGGTTATTAAAACTGATGCGAGGTTCATCGCAAATTGACCCCGGCATAACAGATGGTGTTTTTTTCATTAAGTTTAATTGGTCGGAAAAGCATCAAACACTTTTACTTCAAATGGTTGTAGAGTGATCCGGAATGTCTTGCCCTGCGCTGAAACCTGTTTTTTCCCGGTCTCCTTCATTTTTCTTACATCATAGAACAGGTAATTGTCATTCACATCAACAGGCAGATTGAAAACATGGGCCACGTTTACTTCAAATGTTTTTTCATCTGAAGAAGGATTCCGAAGTGATAAAACAGCTTTCTCTTTTGACCAGGCTGCAAAACCATATACCTCCCCTTTTGCAGGATCACCTCCTGTCCAGTGAACATCTGCCATGACTGGTTGATTATCTTTTGCCCATTTAGAAGCGTCGGCAAGACAATTCCAATTTGCCATGTTCAATTTGTGCGGATTTATGTACAATTCCTGCAGGTTTGTTCCTGTAGCAAAGAAAGACCAAATTTCATCCGAAATATCCTTATCATTCATCTCAAACAAGCCGGGAGGTCCGTTATCTGCAATACAAATACCACACAACATCAATGCATTTAAGGGGAAAAGCGGACCACGTTCCACAACATTTTTATATGTATCTGCATCCCGGTAGGTGATCCATTGCTGACGTTTTGAACCTTCACCCGCCATATTGGTATCGTCTCCCCCGCGCCAGATATTATCTCCATAATTAAGCCAGTAAACCGAGGGCCATGTGCCCGTGGTTAAGCTCAGATAGAGATCAGATTTCAAATTCAGCAATTCATCCAGGAGCTTTAAAAAAGCTTCAACATCTTTCTGGTATACTATATCTGCTCCGCTACCTGCACCCACCCCATCAAACTTGAACATACAAACATCAAATCTCTTAATAAAATCAGCAGTAACCGCTTTAAAACGGTTATAATAAACCGGACCGGAAAGGGAAAACCCCTGATCATTGGTTTCGAAGGGAGGATTTTGCCTGTTCCCATATTCAATCCGCAAGCGCTTTGCATTACCATAGCCACCAAAGGGGGATAACCAGACACCTATATCTGAATTGTATGATTCAGCAGCTTCCTTTAGTTTTGTAAAACCATCCGGAAAACCTGAGTGAAACTGCCATAAGGTTTTGTTATCATCCCATCCATCATCAAATAAAAAACCATTCAATGGCACATGACGCCTGGTAATAAGGCTGTCACCAAATAACTTTATACGGTCCAGGCATTCGTTTTCCGTAAACTTTCTGTCATCCCAGGAAATATCGAACCAGGAATTATAATGCAACACCTGGTGATAAGGATGTGCCCGCTCCCTTTCCACATAGTACAGGAAGCCTCTCCTCAACTGGTTCGCCGGAGCAGCTCCCCATACCGTTGTAAGAACATTCATGAGACGTGGAAGATAGGATGAAATAGAGGTATAGTTTTTCTCAACCTTGCTCAAAGGATATTCAAGAGCAAAAAACATGTTTCTATGTACCACGGGAGAGCCATCAACAGTTCCTTCCTTCCGTATTCCAATATGAACAGGGAGCTTTATGAGGGTGACTTTCAGAACTTTATCAGGGTCGTCGGCCTTAAACCTGAAGATTTGTCGAATATAGTTAGAACCGTCTTTCAGAACAGCTTCCCAGTGTAAGGTTAATCCGGCGTTTTTATTTTCAAGGTCAGCTGTGTACTTCTTACCGGGGAGTCTTTCGGCGTAGATTGTGGCAACTGTATTTCCGGTAATATCTTCAGAAACAGGCGTATTTACCAGCACGAAATCATCGGAAGTTAACAGACTGCTGTCCAGTAGTAATAGTTCAAACAAGGGAAGAGGGTTGGTCTGAATCTTATCACCCGTATTTTTATCCTCAAATCCTGCTATTTTAATATTATTCCCATCCTGTATAAATTCCAAGCTTATAACCCTGTTCTCAAGGATGACCTGGCCATCGGATAAAATTTTTACACGGGCTGGTCCGGGATCCTTTCCTGGATATGGGATCTGTGCAGCCAGCTGACTGTGCAAAACAAGTAAAGCCCAAATGAAAACAGACAAATTGTGTTTCATACAATACCCTATTGTACCGATCTGATCAGCTCCGTCAGCGTATTTCTTATTTTCTCCTCTCCATTCACTTCAAGCAGGCTGCCGGAAAAAAGCCAGGTTTTGTATCCTCCCAGGAGAAATTGTTCAGCCGGAGGCACATAACCAATCATGGCATTTCATAATCAATACAGCATTTTTTCATCCATATTCAAAGTTAGACCAAGTTTATGTAATAACAATGATGCATACCAATTGGCTAAAGCGCAAATTCATCTGCTTTGCTTCAGAGGTTAAAAAATCATAGTTTAATTAATTTCCTGTTAAAATGCTTGTCTCCGGACTGAAAATGAATAACATAATATCCACTGTCCAGTTTTTGCAAGCTTATCGTGGTTACTGCCCCCACAGTATTTTGTGATAAAACTACCTGCCCCGCGATATTAATGATCTGAATAACTCCCGGATACTTGTCATTAAACTTAAGCTCCACCATTTGTGATACCGGATTGGGATATACGGTAAAAAAGTTCCTGCAGTCATTTTCATTCAGAAGTGTCAGATTACAATCCGACACATATATTGTTTGTGGTCCGGTGGGTGAACCATAGAGTGTACTGCTGTTCATTGTCACCACCAAGTTTTCATCACCTTCCGGAATTTCATCTGCTAAAACCATTATTGTATCTGTTTGGGTCAAAACCTGGGCGGGGAAGATCATAAAACCCTTCATAAGGCTGAAATCGGTTCCCTGTTGGGCCGTGCCGGTTGTTACATAAGAAAATCCAACTGGGAATGATGTATTCTCTGCTGATCTTGTAGACATCAGCAGGCTATTGTTTTCAGAACATTCAATAAGATTTCCGTTTTTGGATATGTTTATTTCTGTGGATGGTGCTGCTGTAAATTTGTGAATGTCAAAATTGCACGTTGTATCCGGCGAGCCGCCACCCGAGTGAACATCTATTGTTACAGAGGCACTGGGGTTGATAACGGTGAGGTTATTCAGTTGGACGTTGCCCATTCCCGGTGAAGTGTTTATTTCTCCATACGACCCGAGTATTTTAAGATTGTTGCTGTAAGTAATAAGGCAATCATTAAATTCGGCCCCTCCGAACCGGGGACAGGGATTGCTGTAATCGGTCACTTCTATCCAGATGGGGGTGTTATAGATACTGGTATTATCCTTGGAAACATTCAGGAACACGCAATCATCAAAATACAACATAATACCGTTTGCTGTTTTTCTCATGCTCACGGCTGTCCACTGACTGTTCTCCACCATACAACGTTCAAATCGGGCATTTCCGTGCACAGCCCCGTGACCGTTATCACTAATCTGGATCTCAGCTGCCGCATATGGATTGCTGGCATCATGATTGTTGCTCAGGTAACAATCACGAAAGGTAATATCCACCGGGATACTGGTACTGTCCAATTTCCAAAATGACAACTGAATTCCGTTACCGGAATTACCCGTGAATCTGCACTTCTCAAAAACAATATCCACAAAGCGGTGTTCAGGACTATCAGATTCCAGGTCGACACCACTTTCCGGCAAGGTGCCTTTGGTATTAGTAAACCAGCAGTTCTCAACGCGCAGGTGCTGGGCAGAAATAACAGAAATACCCTGCCGGTAATGATTGTCACACCAGATATCCCTGAAAAGTATATTCTCAGAATAAAGCTGTGTTCCGTACCAGGTGTCACCGCTGACATATAATCCATCTCCGCCGCTATCCCGGATTTTAAGCCCATATACCTCTATATTGCTGCTACTGTTAACGGCAAGGGCATGTCTCCATTCTCCGTCTGCCAGTGCGGCATACTCAGCTTTTTGCATTTTAAGGACAGCCCCGTAACCAATTATCTTCACATTATTGGCCCTGACTAAATTAATAAGACAATCACCGTTATCGGGAAAGGCGCCGGGCTTTGCAGTCAGAACCACACCGGATTGAAAGATAATGACCTTATTCTGTAAATCAAAAAATCTGTTCGGGCCAACAATCCAGTCGCCTGACTGTAAATCCACGATAACTGTATCAGCGTCTGAAAGTATGGCATTCTGGAAAGCCGAGGTCGCATCTGCAGGAGAATAGCCAAAGTCAGATGCATACACCCTGGTGGCTTTACCATTTAACCCTGCAAACAACAGCAGGAACCCAACAATGCACCATTTCATCACAATAAAATTTGGTAAGTAATTTACCTGCACCTATAATCTTATGAATATTTTATTCCAGTACAGGTGATATAAGAAAAGCCACCCCCGATAATACAGAACATGGTAAAACTACGCAGGGCATCAACCGAAACAAGCCGGCCCTGCTGCACATTGTTTCCTTCCGGTTTATTCATGGTATAATACTTAATCAGAAAATTATAAGTAAATTTAAATCAACACGGTATCCTAATGTAATACTATTATGTTTAATTATGGTATTAATCTGCAGAAACACAGGTATGCATATATGGAATAAAATAAAAGTATCAGGAATACAAATAAAAGTACTACCTATTATGGGAAAATAAGTGTTACTTTGATCATATTGTTGTTAATTAAACATTTACTAATCAAAATGAAGAAATGAACTTGTATACTTAAATTAAAATCGAGATATGAAAAAGAGAAACAATGTATTTCGGGTCTTTTTATGGTCGATACTTTTTTATGGCCATTCTGCCGGTTTGAATCCGGTTTTGGCTGCTGATAATCCGCTGATATTTCCCATTCCGCAAGAAATGCAGCGTATAAATGAGGTATTTGCCCTGGATGAGAAAGTATCAGTTCTTGTACCTGAAAATGCCACTGAAAAAGATATGGCACTAGCCCGCTTTCTGGTCGGAGAGCTGAGTGCAAAATATAGCCTGGCATTAAAGATCGAAACAGGGTCAGATATCCCAGAAAGCAAAAAAGTCATTGTGATGGGGACAATTGGTAATCCCCTGATCAAAAAGTTCTGCTCGGATAATAACCTGGAGATCACTGCAAAAAGTCCTGGTCCCGAAGGATATGTATTGCAGGTTAATGGAAATCTGATCATCATTGGCGGCTGGGATGACCCCGGTGCATTCTACGGGTTGCAGAGCCTCCGGCAGCTCATACAGTATGGAAATGGCAGGATTGTCCAGGGAGTAAAAATGAGGGACTGGCCAAATATGCCGTACCGGGGTATCAGGCTCTATGTCCCCGGTCCGGAAAACATAGCCTTCTTCAAGCGGTTCCTCAAAGATTTTATGGCACTCTATAAGTATAACAAGGTAATCATGGAAGTGAATTGCATGAGGCTTGACAGACATCCGGAGGTTAATGCCGGTTGGATTGAGTTTTCGAAATATATGCAGTATACCCGGTCAAATTCAACTTTGGGCTTGCACGGAGAAGAAAAAAACTCCAGTCATTATGATGCAGGAGACGGTTATATCATTGAAAAGGAAGATGTACGTGATATGGTAAAATATGCCAGTCAGAACTTTATTGAGGTTATTCCAGAAATCCCTTCCCTTACACACGGATATTATTTGCTGACCCGACACCCGGAACTGGCCGAATACCCTGGCGACATGTGGCCTGATACGTATTGTCCGTCAAATCCGGCATCATATGACCTGATGTTTGATGTATATGATGAATACATGGAGGTCATGCAGCCAAAAATGGTGCATATCGGGCATGATGAATGGTGGGGTGCCCCAATGGGCGTGTGTCCGCGTTGCAAAGGCAAGGACCATTCGCTTCTGTTTGCCGGGGATGTGGTTAAGATACACAGTTATTTTGCCGATAAGGGTATTAAAATTGCCATGTGGGGTGATTATTTGCTTGAAAGCGTGCGTGATACACTGGTTCAGAACAGGGTCTCTTCCACGGGAAAGGAATACCAGACGCCCGGGGCAGTGCGTCCGGAGGTAGTTAAAGAATCAATACCCAAGGATATTTTGATATTTAACTGGTTCTGGGACGATGAAGTAAAGGAATTGGAACTGCATAAATTCGGGTTTACCCAAATTTACGGGAATTTTACACCTACAATTAGCAATTGGGATGAGCGGATCAGGAAAATTAAAATGATTGGTGGTGCACCTTCCGCGTGGGCATCCACAAATGAATTCAACTTTGGTAAAGACCTGATATTGGATTTTTTGGGTTGTTCCAATTTACTGTGGTCCTCTCATACGCTCGGTCAGCTTGAATTGGGTGACATCGTGCGGGAATTAATGTACGGTGTCCGGGCTGGTTTACATGGTGGGAGAATACCCGGTGAAGACGGTGATCCTGTAGTACCTGTGGATATTTCCCCAAATGTTAATTTCAATACAGGTTCCCGGATTTTCAATATGGACATGGGCACTCTTTTGTCAGGTGAGGTTAAAAGCAGGTCCCTGTTGTTCAATCTGGCAAAAACCTCCGGAAACGCTTTAATAGCGGTGAGCTGTGAAGGCAAAGACGGGATTCAGCTTCCACGTCAGGTGAATGGCATATCGATCGGCGAGGATGTCAGCAGTCTGATATTTCTCCATGCCAGCGCCAGGCCTGCCGCAAATCAAAAGTCCTATTTCAATATTCCGAATTTCTTCGATTCAGCTGATCTTTTGGGTTGGTATGAAATTGTGTTTGAGGACGGATATAAGGAAATCGTTCCTATTCAATACGGGGTAAATATACTGGAGTGGAATCCGGGAGGAGAGAAAAGTATGGATACACGCGAGGGAGATACCGGTTCACCCCAAATTGCCTATTGTTATATGGCCGACCCGGTCAGGTGCTCTCCTGAAGAGCAAAGGGACCCTGTAACATTCTTTGCATTTGAATGGGTCAATACCCGATATGGTAAGGCCATTAAAGAGGTAAACCTTCATGGATCAATTCATTATCAGTCTTTGCAGCAGGATTATGGCAAGGTGGTCACAGCACCGATGCCAGGCAATGCTATAATGCTGGCCGGAATCAGCAAAGTAGTGAAGCGCGAGCCTTTTGTCCCATTAGAGTAGGAATGATTTTTTAATTCGAGAAACACTAAAATATAGTAAACTATGGTTAAAATACTGAGAAGGTACGCCATGGTTGCAATATTGATCCTGCACCTGGCCTGTGCATTCAATAAAAAACAACCACAAAACGAGGCTGAAGTCATCCCGGTAAGAGTAGAGCTTATGCCGGAGATGAAAAAAGTGAACGTGACCATCGGGAATGCATTGTTCACTTCATACATGTATGCGGATACATTTGAAAAGCCCTTCCTGTTTCCTGTTGTTGCAGCAAACGGGATCACTGTCACCCGGGGATTCCCTATATCGCCACAACAGGGTGAGGGGATTGACCATCCGCATCATACCGGTTACTGGTTTAATTATGGTAACGTCAATGGAATTGATTTCTGGGGGAACAGCAAATGGCTGTCTGCTGCAGAGCGGGCAAAATGTGGTATAATACGGTTAAAGAATATCGATAGTACGGCCAGTCTTCCGGATAAAGGAATCCTTGCGGTTAATCAGGAATGGGTCGGCCCGGACGGATCTGTTCCGATCACCGAGCATATCTTATTTGTTTTTCAGGGGGGAAAGGATTACCGGATCATTGACCATTTTACAACACTCACCGCACAATTGCCGGAGGTTACTTTTGCTGACACCAAAGAAGGGGCATTTGCCATCCGTGTGGCCAGATTTTTGGAATTCCCCTCAACTGAGCCTAAGATTTTTATAGATGACCATGGAAAAGCCACCAAGGTCCCTGTCATGAACAATGAAGGCGTGAATGGCAATTACCTGAGCAGTGAAGGGATTGAAGGTGCAGGTGTATGGGGCACCCGGGCCAGGTGGATGATGCTATACGGTATATCCGGAGGAGATACTGTATCCATTGTATTTATGGACCATCCTTCCAACCTGAATTATCCTACTTACTGGCATGCACGGGATTACGGACTGTTTTCTGCAAATCCATTTGGACAGAAGGATTTCACGCAGGGAAAGGAGGAATTGAATTTCAAACAAAAGAATGGTAAATCGGTTACATTTAGGCACAGGCTGTATATTAAGTCGGGTAAAAGCTTTACCAAGGTTGACATAGAGAAGGAATGGAAGGAATTCTGTGAAGAATGAACTTTACAACATCAGGGATTATAAACCACGAGATCGTTATCCTGGGCATTACCGGACGCCGGAACTGAAACCGAGCGACCATTTCACGGTTTCATGCTGACCCGGAAAACTGAGTTTTACGAGACTTCCGTCACGTTCAACCTGCACAGGGATATCCCTGTTTTCATCACCAGTTGCATGGGCCTGTGAAATGCTCATGCCGTCGGGGATATAAATAAACAGGGAATATATATCTCCGGCTACCGTTTCAGAAGACCCGCCCAACTGGTTTTTCGAACTGTCCCAACCCAGCTCAGTGACCGAATAGGCGCCGGTGATATGCCTGGAAGTTCCTATAAGCTGAGGTCTCTGCTGCAATGGGTGTATCAGCAAAACCCTTGTGTCATGAGGTTCAATGTTAACCGTGAGGTGGTTTCTGAAAACGCCGAGCAATTTCTGCTGCCAGAAATCAAAAACAATATACGGAACATGGTCCTTCAAACCCAGTTTATCCGGAAGGGAAATATTTCTGGAAACCGGTTCACTCCGCCAGTTTGTAAATCCTGCCACATCATAGGTGCCTGATATGGCATTCACTTTCAGATCCAGTATTTCAGGGTAGTTGTGGATGTACGAATCCGGTGTTGTGTGTTTAAACTTATCCCAGGTCATATCGGTGCCCCGGCTGAACAGATCCACCGGCAGTATGGGCATGGAAGGCATGGTCATTTTGAGCATCCTGGCCCTCTCTTCGGGCAAATCAGCCATAACGCTGGCGAGTGGGTATATTACCCCGGTGAGTGAGACATAGGTAACCAGGGTACGGGCTTCAGTCATGGTGACGCCAAAGCCGGCCAGAGGATCCTCGCGGGTTTTTGCCACCTCGACAAACCGGGGCACCATTTTTTGCAGGGCTTCTTCCACAGTTATAGTAGGTGAAACATCAATTCCCTCCCCGGGCATCAGGTAGATCACCATATGATTAAGGAATGCATTGGCGTTGATGGAACTGAACAGCGCATATGATCCCTGCCAGCTGTTGTAAACATCATGTCCGCAGAAGGAGGAATTGAAATAACCAATACCGTTCAGCGGTGTACCGGCCGGACAGCCCTCTACAAAGGTTTCGGGACCAATAACATCACGGATCAGCTTCAGCCGGTTCCGGTATGCGACCACCGGATCAAGGGAGGGATCAAACAATTTTGATTTGTCAACGGCTGGTGCATACTTGGGCAGCGCAATTTCACCATCAAACTTGTAATATTCAAAACCCCAACCCTTTAACGTTGTGAAAAGCTTCCTGAGCCAATCCTGAACACCGGGATTTGTGTAATCCAGAGCCGGTGTAGAATAATCCACGATCAACTTTCCAGATTCATCCCGCAGATACCAGTCGGGATGGTTCTCTACGGCTCCGGCGTAAGCATTGGGTACAAGCCAGAGGCCCGGATGCAGTCCTTTTGATCTGATGTAAGCAGCCATCCATTCCGGTCCGCTGGGATAATATGCCCGTTTGTCCCAATGGTCAATCCAGTTGTGCATCATACCGGTTACATCATTATCATACCCGTCATCGATCTGTATATACTTAAAGCCAAACGGTTTTAGGTTGGCTGCAAGCCAGTCGGTATTGCGGACAATATCCTCTTCGCGGGCTTCCCTGTAATAAGCCGTCCAGCTGCACCACACAACCGGCGGTGTTGGGAATACCGAATCATCAAAACGGGAATAGAAGGGAACGCCGAGGGTTTTGGTGTAATAGTCCGGGATAATCCGCAGGACTGTATTTCCGGGAACCGGCATGGTGATGTTGAGCAGATCCTGATTCTGGCCATTTCGTTCCATCCTGGTCTGATCATTAAAGACAATGGCAATGTCCATGTGGCGGTCAAACAGGCTGTGCAGGTTGGAACCCGAGACCTGGCCGAGTGCAAAAGTCATGATTTCGGGATTCCGGGCCGGAAGAAAGGAGGGATTCCGTGTTTCCTTTCCACCGAAAGAATGGACAACCTCATCGGTTCCTACCCAGCTGACCGGCATTCCATTCGGATCAAGCAACCGGGCAACTACGCGGTCTCCATTAGCGGGAGCTTCCGCGGTTATTACCGCATCAGCGGATGTGCAGGAGATCATAACCACGTTCAGATCCACTCGAAAAATCCAGGTGGTTTTAGGCTGGGTTGTCCTGATAACAAGCTGGTCCTCAGAATTTATTTCCGTGTGCCAGTTTTCAAGTGCTTTCAAACCCTGCCCCGAGTCCACATTGAGCCGGAACTGCTGCAACACCACACCCAGTCTTTCGTGTGCAAGGTTAATGGTGCATTCTGTCTCATCGGTAGTTATGGTCCATCCGTTACTGTGTATCTGCAGCAGCGTTCCTTTCCGGCTGATGTTGCCTGCAGAAAGCTGGCCATTGTGCAGCATGCAGGATAGAAACAGGGCTGTCAACAGGCCTAGTCTGAAAACAACCGGTGCGTAAACAGGATTATTCTTCATGACTTTTGAAGCTGATATGACATAGTCAGGTTTAAATTTACAGAATCCGATACAAACTCCCTATAATATGCAGTAATTTTATAGCATAACTTTCAATCCGGATTAAGCTTTTTCATTTTTTAATTGTATTTTCACTCTTCACGCTTTTTTATTTAATGCATGTAAACTTTACTATAACTATGGCATCACATCGTATTTCTTTTTTTCTGATTTTATGCGGAGTCTCCATGGCAGCAATTGCCCAGAAATCTTCCTCCCGAGAGCTTTTCAAATCTTCCGTATTCACACCGGTAAGCAGTTTTACATCCGGGGTTGAAGGACCTGCAGTAGATAATACAGGTACTGTTTATGCCGTAAACTATAATCACCAGGGCACCATCGGCAGGGTCACACCCGAGGGAGTTGCCGGTGTTTTTGTGGAGCTGCCAGATGGCAGTATCGGAAATGGTATACGGTTTGACAGCCGGGGCAATATGTTTATTGCGGATTACACAAATCATAATGTACTAAAGGTGGATATGGCCACCGGAAAAATAAGCGTTTTTGCCCATGAACCAAGGATGCACCAGCCCAATGATCTGGCAATCGACAGTAAAAACCGCATTTATGCGAGCGATCCTGATTTCAAAGCCAACAAAGGCAGGATCTGGCGTATTGACACAGATGGGAAGGTAACGCTTCTTGACAGCCTGCAAGGATCAACAAATGGGATCGAAGTAAGCATGGATGAGAAAACCCTGTATGTAAATGCATCGCCAAAGGTGTGGGCATATGATTTATTACCTTCGGGAAACCTTGGTAAAAAGCGCCTGCTAATTGAATTTCCCGATTTTGTTATGGACGGTATGCGTTGCGATATCAGGGGGAATTTATACATCAGCCGGTATGGCAAGGGAACCGTGGTTAAAGTTTCTCCGGAAGGCAAGGTGCTTCAGGAAATAATCCTTACCGGGAAAAGGCCGTCTAATGTGTCATTTGGCGGAAAAGACGGATGTACCGTTTATGTGACGCTGCAGGATCAGGGGAACCTGGAAAGCTTTATTGTTGATTACCCGGGCCGGGAATGGAAAATGCAAAATAAGTAAGCTTAATTTCAACATTCATAATATATAAATTCAGTGACATGAAACGCAGAGACGCTATTAAGAGTTTATCCGTTTTACCGGTCGCCGGAGCAGTTATTGGAAGTGCACTACCACTGGAATCAATGCTGGCTTCACCTGTGGCACCTTCCGCTGCAAAACGGAATTTATTCAGGGAACTGGGCATTCGCACATTCATCAATGCTGCAGGGACATATACCTTTATGTCAGGCTGTCTGATGCACGACGAGGTGCTGGATGCCATCAGGTCCACGGCCCATGATTTTGCCATGATTGATGAGGTGCAGGACAAAGTAGGAGCAAGAATAGCTGCACTATGCCATGCGGAGGCAGCTACTGTAACAGCCGGGTGCTGGTCTGCCCTGGTACTGGGCACTGCCGGCGTACTGACAGGAATGGACACAGGAAAGGTAGCACAGCTGCCCAATCTGGAAGGTATGAAATCAGAAGTCATCTCGCAAAAGTCGCATAATCAGGGATATGTTCATGCACTTACCAACACAGGAGTTAAAATTGTTGAAATTGAAACCGAAGCTGATCTGGAGAGAGCCATGAATGAAAAAACAGCCATGATGTGGTTCCTGAATTATGCCGGTCCCGACGGTAAAATCCCGGATAAGGAATGGGTTGCTCTTGGCAGGAAATACGGCATACCTACAATGAATGATATGGCCGCCGATGCAACACCTGTGGAAAACATGTGGAAATACAATGATATGGGGTTTGATCTGGTATGTGTTTCGGGAGGCAAGGGTATCCGTGGTCCGCAAAGTGCCGGTATACTTATGGGCAGAAAAGACCTGATTGCAGCTGCAAGGTTAAATGCGCCACCGCGGGGAGGTAATATTGGTCGCGGGATGAAAGTAAACAAAGAGGAAATCCTTGGCATGTACGTTGCACTTGAAAAATTTATCAGCCTCGATCATGATAAACAATGGAAGATTTGGGAAGACCGGATTTCGATCATGGAAAATGCCGCCAGAAAAGTAAGTGGCGTGACCACCACTGTTATGGTACCTCCGGTTGCGAACCGGACACCTACCCTCATCATTGCATGGGATATCAACAAGGTGAAGGTAAGCCGTGATGAATTTCAGGAAAGGCTCCGGAAGGGAGATCCATCTGTTGAATTGATGGGAGGAAAGGATAACAGCATTGTGATTACATCCTGGAATCTGCAGCCTGGTCAGGAAAAGCAAGTAGCCAGCCGCTTACAGGAGGAGCTGGCAAAGGCTTCCATATAAAGAGACTTTATTATTCCATTAAACTAACACTTTCAAGAAGAAATAATCGGCCCCGGTCGCAAAAAACTTTACCTATGAGAAATTTATCAATATTCATTTTTACAGTTCTCTTCATGATAACTGGTGTTTCTTTGGCTCAGCCTTACAGCATAATTATTAAGGGAGGCCATCTGATTGATCCCAGGAATAAAATCGATGGTGTGATGGATGTTGCCATCCTGGATAGTAAAATTGCGCTGGTTGCAAAAAGCATCGATGAAAAAGAGGGCAAACTGGTAGTCCATGCCCAGGATATGTATGTCACTCCTGGCATTATTGACATGCATGCCCACGTTTATTATGGCACAAAAATGGATCAGGGATTGATGAATGGCCCAAATTCCGTACAACCCGATGCTTTCTCCTTCCGGTCGGGAGTGACCACACTTGTGGATGTCGGAAGCTCGGGATGGAGATCGTTCCCCGATTTCAAAAACCAGACAATCGACAATTCGCAGACCAGGGTGCTGGTCTTTCTGAACATTGTAGGGGAGGGCATGCGGGGTGGACCTTTTGAACAATCCATAAAAGACATGGATGCGCATCTGGCAGCCGAATGTGCCAAAAAATATCCTTCCATCATTGTCGGGATCAAACTGGCACATTATAACGGGCATGAATGGGTCCCGACCGATAGTGCAGTCATGGCCGGAACCCTGTCCGATCTTCCCGTGATGATAGATTTCGGGACAAGCGATCCTCCGCTTTCACTGGAAGAACTGTTTATGAAGCATCTTCGTCCGGGTGATATCTTTACTCACCCATACGCATATTTTCCAAAAAGCCGGGAGGCTGTTGTGGATGAGAATGGCAAAGTCAAGCCATTTGTTTTCGAAGCCCAGAAAAGGGGTATTAAATTCGATGTGGGTCATGGCGGAGGTTCATTTCGCTGGATCCAGGCAATCCCTTCCGTCCAGCAGGGATTTATCGCTGATGCGATAAGTACCGATCTGCATACAGGAAGCATGAACAGTGGAATGAAGGATATGGCCAATCTGATGTCAAAGTTTCTCAATATGGGACTTTCCATTCAGGAAGTCATCTTCCGTTCCACCTGGAATCCTGCCCAGATAATCAAAAGGCCGGATCTGGGACATTTAACCGTTGGTACTGAGGCTGATGTGACCATATTCAGTGTGAGCAAGGGGAATTACGGATTTCTCGATATCAGCGGTGAAAAGTTGAAAGGAACCCAGAAGCTGGTGACCGAGCTGACAATCAGGGCCGGCAAGGTTGTCTGGGATCTCAACGGAATCGCAGCACCTGATAAGAAATAGTGCATTATTTCGATAACCTTTTGGTTATCCCGAATTCATTACATTCAATTATATCAAATAATTAACCTATATGCTTAAACTATGAAAACAAAAAGAAGATCTGCGCTAAAGAAAATGTTTGCCTCTTTACTGGGCGTAACCGGAATCGGATTGGCTGCCAGTGCAAAATCTCTGACTTCTGAAGAAAAGGAAGCCCTCAATGTAACCACCCATCAGGACATACCCTTATTCTCGGGTTCCACCCGGTTCGGGAACCTGGTATTTATTGCAGGGAAAGGTGCCCATGTAGCTCCCTTTACAATTGCAAATCATACCGAGATCGTGCTCCAGGAGCTTGAGAAGGAGTTGATAAAAGCGGGTTCTTCCATGGAGAAGGTACTGAAAGTAACTGTATATCTTAATGATATAGCCGATTACAAAGGTATGAATGATGTATACAGGGGACGGTTTGGCAATAATCCTCCGGTACGCAGCACCATTGCTGTGGCAAAAGGCGGTGTACCGGGAGATTCCCTGGTTGAGATGGATTGTATAGCCTATATTTAGGATTAATCAGGTATAGATCACCATTTGCCGTTCGGCATCCCAGCCCATTCCTTTTACATACATATTGTAAACTCCGGGCTGGGAAAATCCATCCCATACTACTTCGTGCTTGCCGGGCTCGAGTCCGTCAGCTTCGAGACGCCATACCACATCGCCGTGACGGTTGAGGATATCTAAATAAACATCTCCTTTTTCGGGTACTGAAACCTCCATGATAACCCTGTCATTGGCATCCGTGCCGATTGCCCGGATAGACGGAGTCTCAGTTTGAGTAAGGTTACCTTTTTTCCAGGAGGTATAGTCAAAGGGTTCATCACAAAGATGATATTTGTCTTCATTCAGTCCGTCATAATTTCTCCTGAGATAATTGGTAACCAGGGGGGTCCTTGTAAAAGTATCCAACCTGACTAATTTTGCCATCCCGTTTTCCCAGAGATAAACCGGAATATCGAAAGGATCGAGAACATCTGAGACACCGCGCTCAATGCCGATATGGAAAAGGCCAAAATTACCCGGTTCATGTCCCGCAAGCCAATGGGCGATTATGTCAACCCTGAAGGCATCCTTACCGAATATGATGTTGTTGCTCATAAAATCTTTGGCTTTACCATCGTGTGGCCCACCGGAGAAACCGTCACCGTCGTGGCCATAAACTCCTTCAACAATGTTTATTCCGGTTGGGGTAACACCGTATGAATCAATCATTCGCTGTACCCACTGTTCCATAAAAACACCTCCGCCGTACGGTGGTTTTTCCATGCGGCTTTTCCAGCGAGGCACACCATTCTCCATGTGTTCCTTCTGCAGCTCCGTGATCCTGCTGATATAGTCAGGCTGAAAAAAAGGATGATAGCGTTTGTCATAAGTTTTGAAGATGCTGTAATGACCTCCGCAATACTGGTGGAACTTTTTGCCCGTAATTCCCTGCAGGTTTTTTATGGAAGCGGTAATTCCCATCAGGTGGGATTTGAATTTTGCGATGTTTATCAGAAATGTGCCCGGTGCGTTCATGGGGGCCATAAAACCAATCTCCTTGAAGACGACACCATCGGCCTTCCTGAAAATGATCTCATCGCCCAGCTCCCAGAAGTCTTTGGTAGAAAGGTCCTTCAGATCGAAGTTATTCCTTTCTGCCATCTGTGAATAGCCATTATCTTTCCAAAAAGAAGGGCATGCACATTCTCTCAGATAAATTTCCTGCGGCCCTTTATTCTTAACGGATTTCAAAAATCCCTCAATGAAATTCAGATCTGTGTTGATTCCGGCGTCCTGAAAGGGATCATTGGTGTTAACCGGTCCGCTGCAGGTCCAATTGGGCTTACAGGTTATTTTCGTTGTGTTTGGATAACCTTCCTCTTTTGAGGTTTTTACAAACATCTCATTTGCCAGTTTAAAAGCAGCAGCATGAATGGCACGGGTATCCCTTTTGTCGTTAACGGAAGTAAGATTTATGAATACCGCTTCGGGATGTGCTTTGATGAACGGGTGAAGATCGAATCCGTTCTCACCTGCAAAAGCGGGTTTTGCCAGGGCATGATAACCGGGCCCGACGAGTCCGGCTAAACCTGCCGCTGAAGACACTTTTATAAAATCACGTCTTTTCATCATTTCGTCTTCAAGCCGGTTCGTGTATAAGTGATTCCATCAGGTTAAAAATAAACATTTTTCCGAATGAATTGTTTTTGCATTCCGGATTTTTTCAATGGATTATTATCCGGAAAACATGTTTTCTTTCAAGGCAATACCCTCGGTTTAAGTTGCCAGTGGCTGGCCTTTCGGAAACCGGATGGGTTTGCGTACACCCTTCTGCGTGTTTCGTTTTGCAGTGAACCGGGCGTTGATATATTCACCCATGTAAATTTGTCCTGTGATGATATCGCCCGATAACATGCCGGAGAATATAAAGGGGATATGATCGGCTACCAGCTGGTCGACACTGCTCAGTTTTACCTGATCGCCCTCGATTGTCCCAACCATGTCGCGCATGGAAAAGTCTCCTTTGTGCGATCCCCGGATCCAGTTGCCATCCTGCTCAATAAACAGGGTATGCTGACTTATGCTGCTATAAAACTCGATATCAGCATCCCATCGTCCGCTGATGTTGGCCGATGGAGCTATCATATCTTTTGCCTTTGTATGCTTTTGTGAAAGTGTATTGAAGATGCGGTCACCTACGACCTTGTCATTGCCCGGCTGCATCTGCCCTGCGACAACGATAATTGAAGTAGTTCCCGTTTCTTCGCTGTGATTGCTGTGTACTGCGATCCTCGGTGAATTGTTGGCGAGTTCATCAGCCAATTCTCTCCCCGTTATGTTTTGCTTCACCGGATCCCAGGAAATGATGAGTGAAGGACTATGGTTGGAAAGACCGGTGGGTTCCTGAACGGTTATGGTTATAAAATTAAGTTCGGAAACACGTCTGGCCACTGTTTCGAGATAGGTATGCCATGTTCTCATTTTTTCGGCATGATCACGTGTTACCCATGATTCAACTGCTGCAAGCATGCCCAGCATTTCTTCTTTGCCTACCTTATTATCACGGCCCGGCCCATGATGAGGTGAGCTTGCCTGCCATGCTGACATCAGGATGTCCTTGCGGCCAAGCAGTAATCCTGCACACTGAGGGCCACAAAGCGCTTTTCCCCCGCTGTATGCAACGATGGTTGCACCTTGTTTAAGATGAACGTTTGGTATTGTCAAATCTTCGGCAGCAGCATCCACCAGTACGGGGATGTTCTTTGGTTTTGCCATGGCGCTTACTGTTTCCACAGCAAAGCGTTCTCCGGGCAAGGTTTCAGCGCCTGCCATCAGGTAAATCATCGCTGTTCGCTCATTAAGCGACTTTTCGAGGTCTTCGGGTGTATCTATGGTAATGATCTTCACCCCGATGTTGCGTATCGCATGGTCATAAGCATTTCTTGAACTCCGTGGGATTACCACCTCAGTTTTGTCAAATCCCGACAGATCGGGAATTCGGATAAGCTTCTCCGGATTACCTCCGGTGACGCAGGCAGCGGTTACATGTTTCATACCGGCAGCACATCCTGCCGACACCATTCCCCATTCTGTTCCGGTAAGCTCGGCCAACCGGCGCCCGACCCCGAAAGCCAGTTCATCATACTGCACAAAAGAGCCTGAAGCTGCATGCATTGCTGCTATTACTTCCTGTCTTTCCAGGGAGCCTCCGATAATGGTGTAAGTACCCACGCAATTGATTACGGGTTCCACACCAATTGACTGATAGATGTTTGGTCCCGGCACAAGCGGGCCCCGGGGAGCTGATAACAATGACTCAAAGGGTAGAAAACTTCCTGTAAAGGGGAGAATTGTTAATCTTTTAAGGATATCCCTGCGTTTCATAGCTGGTGTTTTTTGTTATGGTTTGGATACGTTGTTCTAACACAACTGAAATTTACTTAAATATAAGCTATGCAGTCCATCTGGATCAGGTTGTCGGCCGGAGGTAGTCCGTTTGGTACAGCTACGGTGGTGCGGGCCGGGGGATTTTTGCCGAATCGGCCTTTATAGGCTTCATTCATGCCGTAATAGTCCTCAATTTTATCAAGAAATACAGTTACTTTTAGCACTTTTTCCATCGAAGAGCCAACCTTAATCAGTTCCGATTCCAGCAAATTAAGCACATTGTCAGTATGCACCTTGATATCACCGTCAAGGCGCTGTCCCCTTCCCGATAAAAATACAAGGTTTCCGTACCTGGTGGATGCAGAGAATAAGGGTGCATCCTGAAAGTTTTCTACATCAAACACTTCCTTTTCAATTGCAGGAGCAGCTTTCGCGTTTGCCGCCAGGCCCAGTCCGGTTATACCTGCCAGCGAGGCCAATAGTTTTTTTAATACCGTCCTTCTTTGCGTTTTCATAAGGTATGTGATTAGGGGTCGTTTTATTTTTCTGACCATTTCTGGGCAGCAATACCGTTCTGATCCCAGACAACTTTACCTGCCCGGATGGTCAGTTCAGCTTCCAGTCTGCTGTTACCCTCCAGTTTATAACCGGCCGCATCGACAAATCCGAAGTTGCCGTTTCTGATCCTGAGTACGGCCACATCAGCCACAGCACCTTCGCTCAGGTGACCCAGATCTTCCCGCTTGATGGAAAGCGCAGAATTCCAGGTTGCACGGAATATGATATCTTCTATTGTCATACCCATATTCAGGTACTTTGACATGATATCCAGCATGTTCTTCATCCCCGAATTCATGCTGAACCGGTGCAGGTCGGAACCAAAGGAATTGGGCAGGAATCCCTGTTTAAAGGCAGGCACGGCCACACTGAAATGGAACATGGCACCACCATGCCCCAGATCAAATCGGACTCCCTTTTTCAGGGCATCCGCGACATAAGGTCTTACCTTGTTTTGTTCATCGAGAAGACACGTCCTGTCTGTTGCTGTACAAAAGGAATGTGTATAGATATCCCCCGGTCGCATCCGTTCCAGGATTCCTTCCAAGGGCAACAGGGGAAGATGACATTCCACAAACAGGGGTACATTGGCAATCCGGCCTGCCTCCAGCGCTCTGTCAAAGGGTGTCCATTCACTGCCCCGGTAATGGCCAATTTTAACACCAACAATGATCTCGGGATATTGCTGAATAACCAGGGAAGTCATCCGGGCATCCATATCATTCTCATCCTCTTCCGAAGGAAACCCGGTCATGCCTGAACCCGCAATGTTCAGAAAAGCCAGCACACGTGTGTGGGACCGGTCGATAACATTTTTCTTAAAATCAGGAAAATTACGCCATCCCGATGTTCCGGCATCAACAACCGTGGTGATACCGGCCTTCAATGTAATATCATCCGGTGATACACTTGAAAATCCGTCAGCAAAACCCGGGTTGCTTCCGACAAACACATGTGTATGCAAATCAATAAGTCCGGGTGTCACGTACATACCCTTTGCATCAACTACTTTATTGGCTTTATCTGGAGGGATTTCGGAGGCTACCTTAACAATTTTTCCCCCGGCAATGGCAACATCCATTTGAGAATCTATCTTGTTTTTCGGATCAATGACATAACCGCCTTTTAATAAAATCTCTATTTCCTGAGAAAGAACAGTTTCTGTCACCAGAAACAGGAAAAGCGGAAGCAGGACAGACAGTATGCTGAAAGGGTTGTGTTTTGTCATGGCCTTGACAGCCAGTAAATCTCTTATCATGATCTATCAGGTTAAATATGTCCTTGTTGAGGCTATGGATTGGCATCCCACATGGGTGCAGCAAGACCATTCAGATCCCATACGATCTTCCCGGCACGGATCGTGAGCTCGGCTTCGAGTTTTTGTGTACCAGTCATTTTTGTACCCCGAACATCAAGAAACCCGAAATCTCCTTTTCTCAGGCTGAATACAGCCACATCGGCCTCCGATCCAATACTCAGACTCCCCAGATCAGTTCTTTTTATAACTTTTGCCGGGTTCCAGGTAGCACGCAGTATGACATCCTGAAGCGATAATCCCATATTCAGAAATTTCGAAAGCAGGTTGGACATATCCTTCATCCCGCTGTTCATGCTTCCGATATGCAGGTCGGAGCTAATCACATCGGCTATGAATCCCTGCCGGACGGAAGGGATTGCCTGAAGCCAATGAAAAGCTCCGCCACCATGTCCCACGTCAAATATGATCCCCCTTTTTTGTGCTTCGAAAATGAAAGGTTTGACCCTGCCATTTTCATCTACCGGGACTTCCCGGTCCTTTGGTGCATTTGCATATGTATGTGTCCAGATGTCGCCCGGGCGAAGGTGCTTCATAAACAGTTCCTCAATGGATAGCGGAGGATGATGTTCACCAAAATCGACCATAACCGGTACATCTGCTAAATTGCCTGCCTCAACTGCCCGGTCTACCTGGGTGAAATCCGCGCCCCAGTAATGGGCCGATTTAATGCCAACCAGGATATCCGGGTACAATCGGGTTATCATATGAGCCGTCATAACAGGATTCATATCCATAATATCCTGTTCCTCAAACCGACCCACCATTCCCTCGCCCACAATATTTAAAAACGCAAGTATCCTGGTTTGCGATCTGTCAATGGTTTGTGATTTAAAATCACGAAAGTTGCGCCAACCCGCAGAACCTGCATCCACTACCGTGGTTACGCCGGCACGGAAGGTGAATCCGTCGGGAGGCAGAGCATCCCATCCATTAGCAATGTAAGCACCCCGATCCGTGCCGTGAAAGGCATGTACATGAATGTCAATAAGTCCCGGCGTTATATACATACCCCGCACATCAACCACCCTTAATGCTTGTTTTGCCGGAATATCCGGTGCAACCTGAAATATTTTACCATCTTTAATGGCAACATCCATTTGCCCATTTAGACTATTTCTCGGATCAATTACATGACCCCCCTTCAACAGAATATCAACCGCCTGGGCTTGGGATTGAAAGGGAAAAAGAAGAGCGCAAAAAAACAGGAAAAAGACCGGAGCATATCTTTGCAAACCTGTATACCTTTTAACAAAAACCATTTATTCCATATTTGAATATTTTCCAAAATGAAAACCTCAGGTAAATGTACGAATTTAAATAACCTGCCGGTTTTCATATCACTTTCCTTCAGATTTTATATTTTTACTTGTGTTTCAAATAAGGCTTTTGAAGTTTTCACCCTTTAAAACCAGCCATAAATATGAGCCGTTCGATTCCCCGTCATCATTATCTTGTAGCAGCTATTCTGATAATGGTTGCCCTTATCGGTCTGGATGTCATTCATTCTCAGCCGAACCGGGATCATCAGGGTACATCTGCATCAGAAGGTCTTTACAATTATACAGATCAACCAGGTGCTAAGGACGATAAGAGCAGTATTGCCAATGATATAGGTGTCCAGGTAAAGATTTTTCTGGCAGCAGTTGTTGATAATGACAACAATAAATGGTTCATAACTGAGCAGGGGGTTGTGAGCTATGATAATAAAAAATGGACGTTGCACGGGAAAAACAGAAAAGTAGGAAAACAGGATCTGAAGGATTTTGCTTTTGAAGCAAATCCGCATGGGCAGGAATTGTGGATCGCTTCTCCCAAAGGAGCTACAGTGGCCAGCCTACCCATTGATGCAAGGACTGGTGCAACCACTTATCATACCGAAAACACACCCATTCTGAGTAATAATGTGCTTCAGGTGGCTATCGGCAAAAGCCCGATGCGCTGGTTTGGAACCGATAAAGGCATATCTGCGTTCAGAAATGACCTGTGGTTGAAGCCTGATTATTTGGATCTGTATCCCGAAGACATGTTCATGGACTTTCCCATAATCTCCATGGCCGCAAATCAGAACGGTGATACACTATATGCCGGAACTAACGGTGCCGGCGTGGTCCGGATTTTCCGGAATGATGTGGATGGAATATCCGGTGCATCGGTTTATGCAAAGTGGGGGCCTATCCTGCTGCCATCCGACAACGTATACAGTGTATTCATTACTTCAGATAATACACAGTGGTTTGGGACCGACATGGGAATTGCCAGGCATACCGGAAATAACACACTTGAAAATTGGACTGTTTTCAATACCAGTGACGGCCTTATTGACAATTTTGTCCAGGTCATTGCCGCTGACAATTTCGGGAATATATGGGCAGGCACAAAGAATGGCGCATCCATATTTGATGGTTCAGTGTGGTTCCCCTTAACGAAGGATGACGGACTGAACAGCAACAATGTGCTCTCCATTGCGGTTGACAAAAACGGCGTTGTTTGGATAGGCACTGACAATGGTGTGACAAGTTACAACAGAGGAGTTTTGACGAATTACAGGTAGTCATAATACCATTCCCAGCAAGCACCTGAATGAGGTTATTTTTACAAATGGAATTAATAATGAAGGGATAACTGATGCATGGTTTACCGGATAAAATAACAAGTGAGGACCAGCTGGAGGAATTATTGTCGAGTCCCGGTGATGAGGCAGTTGCCATGTTTTCGCGGCTTGACGGAGATATCATGTTTCTGGGTGTCAGCGGTAAAATTGGCCCTTCACTGGCTAGAATGGCGAAACGGGCCTGTAATGAAGCCGGTGTTAAAAAGAGGATCATAGGGGTTTCCCTTTTTGAATCACCGGAGCATCGCAAAAAGCTCGAGAATATGGGTATTGAGACCATTCATGGAGACCTGCTTGACACAGAAGTCATGAAAAGCCTGCCCCTGGTTAAGAATGTTTTTTTCCTTGCCGGAATGAAGTTTGGTTCCGTTGATAATCTTTCGCTCACCTGGGCGGTGAATTCCTACCTGCCGGCCCTGGTTGCCGAGCATTTCAGACAGTCCCGGATCGTGGCCTTTTCTACCGGCTGTGTATATCCACTTGTTCCGGTAAAATCAGGAGGTTCAAAAGAAACGGATATACCTGAACCGGTTGGAGAATATGCTCAGTCGTGCCTGGGAAGGGAACGAATGTTCGAATACGGAAGCAATAAATACAAGACTCCGGTGTCACTTATCCGGCTCAATTATTCGGTTGAATTGCGCTATGGCGTGCTGGTTGATATTGCCCTGAAGGTCATGAACAGGCAGCAGGTTGATCTGGCCATGGGGTATTTCAATGTGATATGGCAGGGAGATGTAAACGATTTTGTTCTCCGTTCGCTGGAACATGCCACCAGTCCGACCTGGATACTCAATATTACCGGACCTGAGATTCTTTCCGTTCGGGAGGTTGCACAAAAATTTGCCAAATTGTTAAGCGTGGATGTAGAGTTTACAGGTAAAGAATCCGATACAGCCCTGCTGAACAATTCACAAATGGCCCACAGGATGTTTGGTCTCCCCAGGGTCAGCACTGATCGGGTAATGAATTGGATTGCCGGCTGGCTGAAAGAGGAAGGCAAAATCTTGGGTAGGCCTACCCATTTTGAAGTTCGTGACGGAAAATACTAAGTTGGACTGATCCCATGCATTATTCAGAATTACCTAAAGCCGTTGTTGAAATACTTCACCAGGGAGTCGTCATTCCGGCTCTTCCGCTTGCCTTGGACAGGCACCGGAAACTGGATACCCGCAGACAACGTGCGCTGATCCGGTATTATCTCGATGCCGGTACAGGCGGGGTGGCTGTTGCGGTCCATACCACCCAGTTTGCCATCCGGCTGCCTGAACATGATTTATACAGACCTGTTCTGGAACTGGCAAGAGAGGAGTTTGACCGTTTTGTCAGAAATTCCGGAAAACCCGTAATCCGGATCGCTGGTGTAATTGGCAACACCGATCAGGCTGTACAGGAAGCCTCCCTCGCATTGAAGAACGGATATCATGCAGTATTGTTAAGTGTAGCTGCATTTAAAGATTCCTCCAACGATGAGATTTTACAGCACTGCCGCACCATTGCGGAAATCATACCTGTAATGGGTTTTTATCTTCAGCCGGCAGTGGGCGGAAGAAAACTCGATGTTGATTTCTGGCGTGACTTTGCCGGGATTGAAAATGTAATCGCCATTAAAATGGCACCCTTTAATCGTTATCAGACCCTTGATGTTGTGCGCGGGGCAGCAGAATCGGGAAGGGCTGATAAAATCGCCCTGTATACCGGTAACGATGACAACATCCTGGCTGATCTGCTGACGGCATATCATATACAGGTCGGGGACAAGGTTATTGTAAAAAGGATTGTTGGCGGCTTGCTTGGCCATTGGGCTGTATGGACAAGATCGGCTGTGAGGCTCCTGGAGGAAATCCACCGACCAGGTTTTTCAGGTAACCTTCAGCAATTGATGACCCTGGGCGTTCAGATAACGGACAGTAATGCTGCCTTTTTTGATGCCGCTCATGATTTCACGGGTTGCATAGTCGGCTTGCATGAGGTCCTTCGCCGTCAGGGCCTCCTGGAAGGATTATGGACACTTGACAGGAACGAAGTTTTGTCACCCGGACAAATGGAAGAGATTGACCGGGTTTATACTGCATATCCCCACCTGAATGATGATGCTTATGTGGCAGAAAACCTGCACAAGTGGTTGTCCTGATCAGCCCTTTTTAATATGCATAGTGTGGAGAATATCGAGGTAAGCATCCGGCCGATGCATCGCGAAGACATCGGGAATTGCCTTCTGCTTTCGGGTGCCGAGGGCTGGAACCAGACTGAGCGTGACTGGAAAAGGCTGGTGGAAAGTCCTGGTAATACCTGCAGGGTTGCTGATTATGCGGGAAAGATCATCGGAACAGCCACCGCAAGCAATTATGATAATGAGGTCGCCTGGATTGGAATGGTGCTGGTTGATAAGGCATTCCGGGGAAGGGGAATAAGTAAAATGCTTCTCATGGAGGTACTGACTCAGCTTGAATCATGCAGATCAGTGAAACTCGATGCCACTCCGGCAGGACAACCCGTATATGAGAAATTTGGCTTTAAGGAGGAATACATGATTTACCGGATGACGGGTATTGTTCAGGATGGGTTTCAGCCTTATTATTCCGGGATTAGACCTGAACTTGTTCAATTACGGCATGTTCGTGATGTTATTGCGCTGGATGGCAGCATTTTCGGAGCAGATAGAACGAGCCTGATAATATCTCTGCTGAAGGACAATCTGGATAAAGCCTGGTTTATAAGAAAAGATGGCAAAATGACCGGATTTACACTGGGCAGACAGGGAAGAAAATACATCCAGATCGGACCGGTATCCGCATTTGATCTTACCGAGGCGATCGTTCTTATATCCCATGTACTGGCCAGGCATATCGGAAAACCGGTTGTGGTAGATATCCCTGCTGATAAGACAGAACTAATCAAATGGCTGAATTCAACCGGATTTACAAATCAACGCCATTTTGTAAGAATGTATCAATACAGCAATCCAAATCCAGGCCGAACAGAAAATCAGTTCCTGATTTGTGGCCCCGAATTTGGATAGTTACATGTATCATATTCTGCCTGTAACCGGATAATATCAATGTCTTCTGCAATGCCCTCATGCACAATCAGGCGGTATCTCAGTATTACGGGATTGTCCATTGCCAGTGTTATTCTCTGCCTGCCGGGAAACACGACATTCTGCATACTGCCAGTCTGTCTGAGGATCCAGGGCGCAGGATAATTGGGGGTACTGTGATGACAAAGGACTGTCAGCCCGTTTTTCTGACCATTCTCACCGAAAGAAGCCGAGAAATCCATCCAGGGACCTGCTTCGATCTGCAGGTTTTGCGGGATTACCGGACCATTTACCGAAGTGAATATCAGGTCTCCAGGCATCCTGATACGGGTGCAAAAGCCGCCGTACCCCTTTTCATCATCCGATCCGCCAATAGTGATCTCCGGAACAAGGGCTTTCAGCGATATTTCGAAATCAATAATCCGGCCATACGGTTGAAGGGGATGAACCACTATGGTTGTTTGTTCATGTATAAAGGGTTCTCCATTTTGCCACAAAGACGATTTCCAGTACACATCGAGCACCATCCGTGCATGGGTTTTCTGTATGCCTGTGCTTACGCTGAACACATCTTGTGTTACATTCTCCATAATCCAGCCATCGCCGACAATCTGATTGCCGATATAAAGCTGGTGCCAGGCCCAGAAAATGCCCCTGTGAAATGGATGATCATCCGGGAATTCTTCCGTCAGGGTATCTCCTGTGACAGAATACAACGGGTGGAGGTAATTGCAGCATATATACTGTCCGTCCCGTGATTTGGATTTTCGCTGATAGAAGAATACGGATTGACCGCTTTCAAGTAATTCGACACCCTGTTCCGTTTCATTGAACACAAAAGTGGAGCCCCTTTTTCCGCATCCTAAGGTGACTGATAATATCAAAAAAAGAATAACCGGTCGTTGCAAAGATACACGGATCATACTATTTTTCGATTTACCGGATCCCATTCCACACGCCGGTGTTCGAGGTAAGATTTGTGTGCCATCAGACAAGCCACTCCTTCTTCAAATGTGCGTTCAATGTTTGCACTGGGTGTTCCCCCGTTCCGGATACAGTTGATCCACTCCCTGAGATGAAGGTGAGTAACATCAACTTCCCTGCCGTTGATATTCGTGGTAGTTAGTCCTCTTGCGGCATAATATTTCTCAGTTGCTGATGTGACTGCATCCACCTTGCCCCCCGATCCCGGCTGAATCGCGAGCATGGGCACTGATGTGTCAATAAAACCTGCTTCTATGTTTTTCTTATACCTGGTGGAATCATAATCTGCCGTGATGCTAAGTGACGCCCCCAATTCCATCGTGGCATCGTGGCCCATGAATACCCGTCCCCTGTCCTTGCTGCAGGCAAGATTGGCACTGTAGGTCAAGGTAAGCTCGCGGTCAGGATATTCAAAAGCACAGTGAAGCACATCCGGCATATCCCGGTCATCCTTCCAGTAATAAATCCCGCCAGAAGAAACAGCATATTTTGGAATTCCAATCCTGAGCAATTGATTCACCGCATCAAATTCATGGGTGAAAAGCTGACCGATCATCCCCAGGTCGTAATCGAACCATTTGGTCCAGCTGTAAAACCTTTCAATGCTAAACGGCACATAGGGCCGCGATCCCAGCCATTGCAGCCAGTCAATCGACTTTTCATCTCCGGGCTTTGGATTTCCATTTGAATCGAGGTGCCGGATCCATGCACCATCGGCTGTATTACGATTGGTGGTTGTTTCGATCAGGGTGATCTTTCCAAGGATGTCTTTCTGCATGATTTCCCTGGCCTGCCTGAAAATGACATTCTGCGGAATCTGGTGCCCAAGCTGAAATACAACGTTTCCATTTTTAACCGTATCATACACAGCATTTAATTCATCCTCTGAAAGGGCGATACTCTTTTCACAATACACATGTTTGCCCGCTTTCACTGCATCAACTGTAATTTGTGCGTGGTGGTGATCTGGAGTGGCAATGATTACCGCATCAATGTCTTTGTCAGCCAGCATATCGTGGTATGTCCTGTATCTCTTCACGGGAAGCTTTACAGCCTTATCACCACCTGGCCGGATATCGTTTTGTGCGGTTGCCAGCCCTCTTTCCGCGTGCAGATCAAACACATCACATATGCCAACCAGGGCTACATTCAGATATTCCTGCTCAAGCCAATCTGCAAGTGTTTTATTGGTCTCCATTTCTTTAATATCTGTAGGATTTGTAAATCCCAGGCTTTTGGCCAACTGATTTCCACGGTTTCCAAAACCGATTATCCCCAGTCGTAACAAATCGCCGGTATTACCTGCCGGAACATCTAAAACTACCGGCATCTGCAGGTTTTCCAATCCCAATTCCTTTATTACCCTGTTCTTTTTGGTATTCTTATAGGTAATGCTTTTCACCACCTCCCAGCCAAAAAGTCCCAAAACCGGAACCCCAGCCAATGCTTTTAATACTGTCCGGCGCGATTGAATCTTACTGTCTGCCTGTTCCGTACCTTTAGCGGTTGACGGATTTTTATCTTTAGAACTGACCATAATAAAGTTCCTCCTAGATTATTTCTTGGTTGATTTAATATTTGTAAAAAATGCTTCCAATCCGAATACCCTATGTGCCTGGAAAACTGCCAGTAAAAACAGGGCAATGGCCTCAATCAGGGTTTTATTCACAATTAAATTGCTGCCTTCCGAAGGTATGGCATACTCCAATCCCACCAGCGGCGGATTGTTAAGGAAATACAACAGAAGAAGTATTGTCCCGGCTATGGCGGCTAACCGGCTGAATATCCCGAGCATGAGTGCAGCTCCTATGACAATCAGTCCCCATGTATTCAGGAAATCCACTGTATTCAAAATACCCTGGTTGGATATGACCCAGTTGGCAAAACCTGATAATACCCACTTTGATTCACTTAAAAAACCAAAGGATGACCAGTCAGGATTTAGCAGTTTCGAAATGCCCTCAAACAATATATGCCAACCGATCAGAAGCCTTAAAATAACCAGGGTAGTTATTTGCAGGGATGAATATGAATTTTTATCTTTCATAATGAATATGTTTATGAATATAAGTTATTGTAACTTCCTGGTTTTATTATTGAAAGAATTTGAAAAAAACAGAGATCCATATAAATATACAGTATTGTCTTATATAGTTATAGAAATTACCTTTTTACAAAGGTAACAATCTAATAATCAATTGCTAATTTTTTGGCATATTGTTGTTTAAAAAAATAAGTCCCCCTTAAAACAGGTATATATGGATTTTTTTCTATTTCATCAATCCCTCCTGTAATGCCTCAATGGCATTTGCTATTTTCTGCTTTGATTCCAGGAACAGTTCAGGCTGATCGGGGTAACGCAGTGTTTGTTCCAATGTTCCCTTGATATTTTTCGGGTACTTATACAGCAGGTAATCCTCTGCATTCAGAAGATGCCGGTAAGCATTTATTTCTGGATTTTTTGTGGCTTTGTCAATTCCGGAAAGCAGCTCTTTCAGCTTATAGAGGTATTCGTAGTCTTCCATCCCGTCACGAAAATTTTCAAGGCGTATTGATGAATAGGGGATTCCATCCGGACCCGGGTATATCAGCTGCCCTTCACCGTTAAAATAGTGATATGTGCGTGAATCCCAAGGTGCATTGGGCCACTTTTGATCCATGGGTTTGCCGGCATGCACATTTCTCCAGAAGTATGTTGTACTCCAGTGCTCAAAACCGTCAAGTCCATACATCCAGCAATACCAGGCTATACTTCGCTGATAAATGGCCGGACAGTCGATGAAGAAATTCGGAGCACTCTCCCGGGCCAGCGTGCAAAAATAAGCCCATATCTCTCCCCCCTTGGTCTGGGTTTCCGGAGATTCAACCGGATTTAGCGGAGCCCAAATATCTACCAGGTTATTCAATCCGTATTTATCAGTACTCTCATCCCAGAAGTTGTAAGGTCCGCCTTCGGCAAACAATTGCAGGCGCAAGCCCGGATCGATCTGTTTCAACCGCTCTGCCCGTTCTTTAATTCCGGGCCACTCAAGGTCGGTTGGTTCATCCCACAATTCAACAAGAGCCTTGTCGAGCCAGCCCCTTTCACGTAAAAACCGGGCATAGGCAGTAGTAAATTTATAGGCAATCTCAGCCTCTTCCGGTGTATATGCCCCCTTCTTCATCTGTATTATCGAGAAGCGGTTCAGCCCGCGATCAATACAGTAACTCAGCACTTTTTCCACCTTGCTGAAATCATATGCACCTGATTTATCAGGCAGTTGGCTTACGTAATTTATGCCGGCAAAGCCCGGATTTAAGCGATTTCTTAGGAGCAATCCGCAAAATCGTATGTACCATTCGAATGGGAATTCTTCCATATTATAAAAACCACTCAAATGGTCTAAATCATCCCATGTATGGGTTTTCAGATGACCTGAAACCGGTAGTTCAAAGTCCCATACCCGGCATGTAACCATGGCGTTTACTGTTTTCATTCCGGCGGCACTCACCATAATCGTTCCTGTATATTCACCGGCAGCAGTCCCGGGAGGTGCATACACTGTTATCCATATTGGACGGCAAACCTCATTCCCGCTGATGTTTATGGGTGACCTGAGTGGAATTAAGGGGTCGGGATGCCAGCCTTTATAAGCAGTAACATAGGATGCCTGCCAGTCGATTTTGTTATAATCCACCAGGGAAATTTCAATATTGGCTTTTGGAATGATATTGCCATTGCTGCTTTTTAAATCGCTTGCCTCCAGCATAATCTGGTTCAGGTCTTTTCCAAAAGGTAAAACAGCCAGCTGCAAAGATTCATATTCGTTCCGTGCCAGGGACAAATCTATCTGTTCACTGATGGGCAGGGGAAACAAGGCATCTCTCCTGAGTTTGATAATGGAATGGGTACACGCGATTGCAAATTCATCCTCCTGCTGCCAGTTATGCAAAGCCGTCCATTTTACCTTGTGGAGAAGCCGGGCAACCTTGGCGTCCAGGGCATTAACCTGGCTGGTAAGTTCGTTCCATTGTCCCGATTTCCAGGCAGTTTCAGCATAGCCTTCCAGCTTTTGCAGTTCCTGTTCAACAGCTCTGGATTCAGCACGAAGCCGGTCTGCAACGGGATTTGATATCCTTGTCAGGGAGGCCATACTTTCACCAAGTCTTTCTTTCAGGGCTTTGATTTTTTTCCCGTTGGGTTCGATCGTGAACCAGAAGTCACGGATGCGCCGGATCAGAAAGCCGTCCTTCGATTTTATGCATGCTGTGGCATAATAGGTGCCTTCATCCGGTAATTCATATGGTACCTTCTCATTCAGGGTTCCTCCGGCCGGTATTGAATAGGTATATGTGAAACGCAGGGGGTCTTTGCTCAGCATAAGCTGGAGGTCTGACGAGGGGCCCTGTCCCTCCTGGTTGATAAACTCAGGTTTGTCATTGAGTGGAAACAGTTCCAATTCACACAGCACATTCAGCTTTTCTGTATCAAAGTTATGTGCGACAAAGGGAATGGAATTTTTACACGGGGCCGGTTCAGGCCACCTGCCATACTGATACGTGGCAATGGCCGGACCAGCAAGTCTGCATATCCCGCTCCAACTGGCAGATTCCCCCACAGGGAAGCTTCTGGAAATATCTACCGTTATTTCTTTGTTTACGAGCGGTCCTTCCAACCCAAATTCGTTCAGCGGAATGCTGAATTCCGTTGTCCAGTTTTTCTGGTTTATCAAAGCAGCATACTGCCATTTCCCGTTCCAGCTGATATCACCATCCTTATAATCAGTCATGGTTTCTTTCGGATCGGCCATGAGCTGAATATTCATGCCGTGGTTACCAATGCTGACCATGTTAAAATGTCTGCCCCACAGAAAGGTATCCCAGGGACCTTTTGGTTCAATGGTCCGGTTCAGATCAGCTGCGGCCGGATCTGCATTGCGGAAAGCTATATACAGATTTTTATCATCATAACACAGGTAAACGGTCAAAGAGTCCTGTACATAGGTATCCAGTGTCCAGTTGATAAACTCGGATAATTCCACGCTTTTTTGCCAGGCAGCATCACTTAACCTGCCGTCAATCACAGGAGGTGTTTTAACAGCAGGAATCTGAAGCACGGGCTGACGGATCTCAGCCCTGATATAATGACAATGCAGCATCATAATACAGGATACTGACGATAAAAACCTGGTTATTAGATAATTGATTTTCATTTTGATAAAGTTTACTGTTAAAATTCACTTGAATTAAGGTCATTTGGCAGGAATCCACTGATGTCTTGGCCGGGTTTGGCATTTCCTGATAAAAATTCCTGTCTGGCTGACTGAAGCTAATGTCGTGGGCAAACAATGGAGTACCTGCAAGGCAGATTGTCGATAGTACAATTTTTTCATTTGGCAATAGATCAGTTTTACTTAGTGATTAATAGTTATTTTTCTGGTCTCTCCCTTGTAGTTCGTAATGCTAACAGATACTACCCCTTCAGGTACCTTGATAACCCGTGATGACTGGGACAGGTAGCCGTTCCCGTAACAGAACTCCCGGCGTTCTTTTTCACCCGTTGTGTATATCAGGTCTGCACTTACATCATCATTCCGGAGCCGGATGATCATTGCATGCGGTCCGGCATTTTTAAATACCTTCAGGGAGCCGGAATTCTGGCCTGCCAGTATGAGGGAACTTCCGTTATTCATTACCAGCTCAGCCAGTCCCTTTGCATCACCATCCACGAAAAAGCCGCTTTCCCGTCCCGGAACGGGAGTAAATCCGCCTTTGCCGTCCCCCTTCAGCCATAAACCAGTAAAAGCATCATGCTGTCCGTCATATACATTGGATGAATAGGAATTGCCCGTCAGAAGCAGGTCAGCATTTCCGTCCGCGTTATAATCATTGGCCAGCATTCCAAATACAGGAGCGATCTGTGCTTCAACAGGGAGGGCATGCATCCGGAAGGATCCCCTGCCCAGGTTCTCGATCCAGGCAGATTCAAAGAACCGGCTGTCGCGGACATAGGCATCTTTCACTGTGTTTTCAGGGAAGATGTCATCCATTGTGGCCCTGGCATAATCTTCGTAAGTTTTGAATTTGTTTTTCAGGGAGGGGATTTGCTGCAATAACAAATTTTTATGATAGATGGGATAACTTTTCCCCTGCACATAATAGCTGCATACCGGATCCAGCGTACCGTTCCTGTCGAAATCCTTGGCCGTGATCCGCATGGGTTGTTCCTGTGAAACTTTATAATGAGTATTCAATCCAAAGTTCCCGGCTGCATAGTCTATATCGCCATCCTTGTCAAAGTCCGCAGTTGTAAGGCTGTTCCACCAGCCTGTATATTGTTCCAGTCCGGTTGACGAGGTCATATTCACCAGTTTTCCCTGGTTGTTCCTGAAAAAGGTAAGGGGTATCCATTCACCGGCCAGGATCAGATCGGTCCAGCCATCCTGGTCATAGTCGCTCCAGAGGGCAGCAGCAATCATCCCCGGTCGTTCCAGGTCTTTGCAAACCTGACTGGTAACGTCGGTAAATCGGACCGTTGAACCTTTACTGTCGTTTCGCAGCAAGAGGCTCCGTGGTGGCATCGGATATTTCTCCAGATCAATCCTGCCACACACAAACAGATCCAGGTCTCCGTCCTTATCAAAATCAGATGCGGTAACCTGTGAGCCACAAACCCGGAAATCAGGCAAAGCGTTATTATCCATTACTAATTTACCTTTGCCATTGTTGATAAACAGCCTGTCGGCATAAAACTGATTACCGGGCGGTAATCCCGCTCCCCCGCTAACCACATAAAGATCCTGGTCGCCGTCACCGTCGGCGTCAAAGAATAAGGGCCCCATATCTTCATAATTATTATCGCCGGGCAAAGGGGAGGAAACAAAACTGCCTGTTTTGTCCTGAAGGAATATTATCCCAGAAAAGCCGGTTGATCCTCCTACAAAGAAATCATCCAGTCCGTCCGAATTTAAATCTCCCACGGCAATACCCGGTCCTTCCTGGGAATATTGATGAGGAACCAGGGGTTGTATATCAAAATCGACAAATTTTTTTTCCTGATGTCTGTATTCTATTCTTGTCTTTCCGGCCAGCGAGGTAAATATCTTATTGTCATTATTCCGGATAATCCTGGGTTTGGTGTTGAATGATGCCTGATCATGGTGGAGTGATAATAGGTGATCGCCGGCCACTTCAGATAAATACTGCTCCTTCCCGTCAGGCCACCAGATATGCAGTGAATCAATCAGGGTAACTCCTCCCAACCCGAAGTGAATTTTCGGATCAACCATGGATTGAAATCCCCGGATGGGGAAATGTTCATAATACTGCAGCTGTTTGCCACAGAATAAACTGATCTTTGCCCCGATGCCATTCAGGTTTAATGAATCGCCCCTTAACTGAATGACCAGAAAATGATGGTTCCGGTTCACCGAGTCCTTATTAATCAAGGTATTCTCATAAACCGTTGCCGGATCATTGATATTGTTCAACACAAGATCGAGGTCACCATCGTTGTCCAGATCTGAAAAAACAGAACCGGTAGAATACAATGGCTTGTTTAAACCCCATTCGATGGTTTTATTATCGAAGACAAGACCGCCTGAATTCCGGAAGATAACATTTGGCTTTTTGACATTTCCTTTTTTATTCAATTCATTCTTTAATATTTTATAAAGCACGCTCCATTCCAAATCAGGATTCTCCCTGACCTTTTTCATCCAGAATTCGGAAAAATCCATATTGGTCATATCATATGGAATGCCATTGCCGATGAACAAATCCCTGAAGCCGTCGTTGTCAAAATCAGCAAGCAGGGGAGCCCAACTCCAGTCAGTCTCAAAAATGCCCGCCAGTTGTCCGATTTCACTGAATGTGGTTTTTCCTTCGATCTCTCCGTTGTTCATTTGCAGCATATTCCGGATATACTGCGGGGAATATCCTGCATCCAGCTCTTTCAAATACCGGTCGTAGGTGCTCATTGTCAAGGCCATTGTCCTTTTTCTGAAATAATCTTCAGGTTGCATATCCAGGGTCACCATATCAATCAGGCCGTCATTATTAAAATCGGCAATGTCAACGCCCATTGTACTGTTAGAGATGTGTTTGGTATAGCTTTTCACCATTTCCCGGAATGTGCCGTCACCCTGATTAACATATAAAAGATCATTTGAGATATAATCGTTGCCCACATAGATGTCAGGCCATCCGTCGCGGTTGATGTCACAAACACTGGCACCCAGGCCAAATCCGTCCCAGGTGATGCCAGCTTCCCGGGAAACATTATGGAAAACAGGCAGTTTGGTATCCGGGTCAATACCGTCATTCCGGTACAGGCGATCGGTATTGCTCACTGATCCGTCGTTTTTACGCATCCTGAGGGCGTTTTTATTTGGAATGTCCATGGCGGCTGTTACCATGTACACATCGAGGTCACCATCGCGGTCATAGTCAAAAAACTCTGCCTGTGTAGAGTATCCGTCATCATCCAGTCCCACTACGGCAGCCTTTTCTCCGAATGCCAGTTCTTCCTGGTCGCCGTTGCTGATATATAAAAGATTGTGGTAATCATCATCAATATTACCGGCAACACAGAGGTAAATATCCAGCCATCCATCCTGGTTAATATCCACCAGGCTGACGCCGGTGACCCATTTTCCGGAAGTATTTATGCCACTTTCTTTTGTGATATCGGAGAAGGAAAAATTTCCCTTATTCAGGTACAACCTGCTTTCTGTCATATTTGCCCCGAAGAAGATGTCACTTAAACCGTCATTGTTTATGTCTCCGGCGGCCAATCCGGCCCCGTTGTAATAATACTCGTAAAAAATCGAATTGGCACTGTCTGTTTCCTGCAGCTGGTTGGCAAACCGGATGCCGCTTTCCTTTGGCGGGACCATTCGGAATAGAGCATTTTTTTGAGCGGCTCCTTTATCATCGTATTTATGACAAGACGATAAAATGCTTCCAGCAATGATTAAAAGAATGGAGAATCTGGTGAAGACCATCTCGTCTAATATCTGCAAACATCTCATGTACAGGTTCTTTTAATAGTCTGAGTTCATATAGAATTAATAATAAAAGCAATCATCGCTGTCCGGTTAAAATCCAACAAAATCTATTATTTGTTGCGTCCCGGATGGGACGAAACATAAATTTACTGAACATCCATGAAAATAATCAAAAATTTTCATAAAAAATAGCCGCAGGATATGGGAATCCAACGGCTATTCTTAATTTTTCAAAAGTCTGGCGAAATTACGGAGTTGTATAACCCGGGTTCTGGGTCAACTTGGGATTAAGCCTCAGATCCCGCTGCGGGATCGGTAACAGGTAATCGTCCTCAGAGAAATTCTGCTGATAATCCGGATCGGTCACCTCGTAAAGGATTCGTTTACGGCAAATGTCGAACCACCGGTCATATTCAAAGCATAATTCCCAGCTTCTTTGCTGAATGACTGCAGCATCAAATTCCGATTGTGACATCGATGTTGTAAACAACGGATCGGCCGGATTGGGCACACCACCGGTTGCCCGGTTGATGATCTCATTGACAGCATCGCAAGCCTCCTGCGTGGGGCCACTTACCATATTCTCAGATTCAGCATAAAGTAATAAAACATCTGCATACCTGATGATCGGCATAGCCTGATAGGATACATTCTTTTCCATATTTTCCGGTGTATCATATAAGTATTTCCTGATGTATGGAGCATTTTTCCACCAGTCCAGATACGTTGTTCCGGTTCCAAACCAGAGGTCCTCAAGCAGCAGATAAGCATGTTTACGGGGCTCTTCGGGGTAGGCCTCTCCCCATATTTGTTCAGCGGTAACATCACCCCAGCCGCCTGCCATCTCACCCGGCAGCCAGATCTGAGGCTCTATTACGTATTCTTCCTCAGAGTTATGGAAACTCCACATAAATTCAGGACCAAATTCGTTTTCCATTTTAAATACATCTTCAACATTGGGTACAAGCTGATAATTGCCGGCATCGATAACCTCTTTCGCCATATTTCTGGCATCCGCATATTTGCTGGCATCATTCATGGGCGCGGTTGCCATGGTAATATACACTTTTGCCAGCAAAGTCTTTGCGACATCCATGGTGGGACGTGCCTTGTCTTCATCCGACCATGAAACAGGAAGATATTGTGTGGCAAACAACAGGTCTTCGACAATAAAATCATTTACATCTGCAACGGGAGTTCTTAAAATCTCAGCATTGGCCAGATCGGTTGTTTCATCAATCAGGGGTATATCGCCATATAACCGGACCAGGGTGAAATAATTCCATGCCCTTAGGAATCTTCCCTCCGCCATTAACTGATTTTTCACTTCATCTGTGACCCCGGTCAATCTGCCTTCAACCATGGCTTTAATGGCAGGATTCAGGTCCGCAATTGCCTGGTAATGAACTTCCCAGCAACCATTCCCTGTATAGTCACCAATCACAAGATCGCCTCCATAAAGCTGGTCATCCATACTGTGTATCTCCGGATATCCCATCCAGTCGTAGAATTGCCAGCCGCCCCACAGCCTTTGCATTGAAGAGACAAATGCTGCTTCAATCTGGGAAGGCGAATTGTAGAAGTTATCCGGTCCGACAAAATCCTTAGGTTCCTCTTCCAGTTTCGAGCATCTGATAATAAGAAGGAACAACACCCCTGACAACATTACCAGATTACATATCGTAGCTATTCTTTTGTTCATGATTTTATAATTTTTAAGTTATTATCAGAAAGTTAAGTCAATGCCAAAAGTATAGGTCCTGGCAGGCGGGTAAACGCTCAGGTCTACCCCGATGGTTGCATCATTGCTCGGAAAAGCTGCAATTTCAGGATCATAACCTGTGTACTTGGTGATAGTCACCAGGTTGGTTGCGCTGGCATATACACGGGCTTTTGAAAATCCTATTTTCCCAAGGATGCTTTGTGCAAATGAATAACCCAGGGTAAGTGTTTTCAACCTGATAAAGGAAGCATCTTCCACCCATTTGGAAGTAGTTTGATAATTATTCGTATAATACTTATTTTCCAGATCCTGACTTTCTACCCAGGCGCCGTCATATAACTTTTGTATGCTGGTTCCCTGGTTATCCGGGGTCCATTCATCCAATAGTATCGGATCAACTCCTTCCCATTCCGATTGCCTGCGGATCCGGATGGTATTGAAAAGGTCATTGCCCTGGGAACCAATAATGAGGAATGACAACTCAAATCCCCTGTAAGTAAACAGGTTGGTAAATCCCCATGTAAATTTCGGATACCCGTTACCGATAACCGTTTTGTCGAATGAATCAACCTGTCCGTCCGGTACACCATCCGGGCCACTGATGTCAGCCAGGTGGTCCCATCCCGGAAGCTGGCCATAGCTGCGTGCTTCAGCCTCCTGGTCCGCGCGCCATAATCCGTCCCATCTCCAGCCTTTCATCAGTCCAAAGGGCTGACCTACCTCGAGATACATGAAATTTTCACCCAGGCTGTATCCGCCGGAGGTAGGTGTATAACCGATTCGTTCTACGCCCGGTCCGAGGTCAAGGACTTTGTTCCGGTTTATGGTAATGTTAATGGATGTGTTCCACCTCAGTTTACCAACCAGGGGATCTCCTCCCACCATGATCTCAAGACCTTTGTTTTCAATGGACCCGATATTGTCGAGCACACTGCTCACACCTACATAACCGGGCAATGGTCTTGGCATCAGAAGATCCTTTGTGACTTTCTTATACCAGTCAATTGTTGAAGTAAGTCTCCCTTTGAACAAAGAGAAATCGATCCCAATGTCGGTCTGGGCAGTGGTTTCCCATTTAAGTCCGGGATTGGCAATATCCGAAATACCAAAACCTATATTCAGGTTATCTCCATTGTTGTATGGATACCTGTACCATTCACCGGAACCGAGCCTGGCAAGGGAACCATAAGGACTGATACCCTGGTTACCGGTTACTCCGTAACTTGCCCTTAATTTCAGGTCATTCACCAGGCCAAAGCTTTTCAGAAACTCTTCTTCGGAAATTCTCCAGGCCACCGAACCCGACGGGAAATAGCCCCATTTATTATCCTCCCCGAATACGGAAGATGCATCGGCCCTGTAACTGAAGGTTACCAGGTACCTGTCCATTAGGGCATAATTAACGCGGCCCATCCAGGATATCAATGCTCTTTCACTCCGCCAGGTGTCGATGGATACTGATTTAGCACCATCCATGTTATCAAAGCTCAGCTGATCAACCAGAAAATCCTGGCCTCTCATCGAACTGCCACTGGATTTATTGAAAATTTCCTCAAAAACCCCTGTAAAGGTGAGGTGATGAGCTCCGAAAGTATTATCATAGGTAAGTATATTGGTATTCTGAAGCCTGTTGCTTACCGATTCCTCTACAGTTCCAACTCCGTTCATAGCGTAGCCATTCCGGGTTTTGGTGTTCTGGTAGTTGCTGTTGTAATAATTGTTGAAGCTTGCGCCACCCATAACCTTAAAGCTCAAACCTTTAATGATCTTGAAATTCAGGAACAGGTTGGCATTATTCGTATAGATCGGATTATCAATTTTAATCTCCTGGGCAGTGGCAACCGGATTCCAGGTATCGTAAGCACCGTATCCCGGAGTGTGCCTCCAGTAATTGCCGTTTTCATCATATACCGGTTCTGTGGGCGCCCACCTTACAGCATTGTTAACTACATTGAAAAGAGCATTATATCCCTCGGTGAACGGGGGTGACTTGTAGGTCTCCTTGGTGTAGGAATAATTCAAACCGAAATCTACCCAGTCCGTAATATCAGCTGACAAATTGGCCCGCAGTGAAAGTCTTGTATACTTGGAATTTAACATTATACCTTCATGATCGAGGTAGCTGGATGAAACCATGTATTTAAGCCTGTTGGTGGCTCCGCTGATGGCCAGGTTGGCATTCTGCATCACACCGGTGCCGTATACCTCATCCTGCCAGTCGGTCCCGCCTTCCCGCTCATATCTGGCAATATCTTCATCAGTAAAATAATAATGTGGAGTAGCACCGCCCGCTGTCCCAAAACTTTGCATATAATTATTATATGTGGCAAATTCAGCGGCACTCATTGTTGGCAGTTTACGTGCAAGTTTCTGGATGCCGATATTGTAATTTGCATCGATGACAGGCTTTCCTACCCGACCCAATTTGGTGGTGATCAGGATGACCCCGTTGGCTCCGCGCGATCCGTAAATAGCTGTTGCCGATGCGTCCTTCAGGATTTCCATGGAGGCGATATCGTTTGGATTAATCTGGTCGATGTCAGCACCCTGAAGGCCATCCACGATGACCAGCGGATCATTTCCCCCCTGGATGGAATTAAGACCCCTGATGCGGATGATGGTATTACCACCGGGTGAGCCGTCGGTATTCATAACAAATACACCTGTGGTACGTCCCTGCAAGGCCTGGTCGACCCGTTGTGAGGGCAACGCTGTGATTTCGGCGGGTGTGATGGAACTGATGGACCCTGTCAGGTCACTTTTCCGCTGGGTTCCATATCCCACAACAACCACCTCGCCGAGTTCTGCCACATCAGCTACCATTGTTACATCTATCTCAGTACGATTACCCACAGGTATTTCCAGTGTGATATATCCTACAAAGGAAAAAATCAGGGTAGCATCTTCCGGAACCGATATTTTATAATATCCTTCGGCATCCGTAACAGTTCCCGCAGTAGTCCCTTTGACCTGAATTGTAGCGCCGGCCAGGGGAACACCGTCTGTATCAGTAACCCGCCCGGTGATATTCACAGCCATTGCAATGGATTCTTCTGCCCGAACAGAAGAACTGTTTGCAATCAGACTGACATCGAGCGACACAATACATAGTAAAACAAACAGAATTGTTTTACCGCTCTCTTTCAATCGCAGATTCATAATCATGTGTTTTCTAAGTTTAGGGTTAATAAAATGAACATACATAATAAGAACAATCTTTCGGCATTTTGATATCCTTCCTGTATATCCGGATTTATATCAAAATATTATCAAAGAACTTTGGAAGAGGTGACTTTCACAATGATATAAGTGTAATGAATATCAGATTATCATGATGTATTTCTTATCATGTTACCAAAAAGCGAAAAAGAAAGGAAATTTACTGAAACCCATAATTGTGAAATAGTACTTTTATTTCTATTTATAATACTTTTATTCAAATTTTCATCTATTAAGGCGAATCGACAATAGACGGGATAATTTAAGCATCTTGTTCTTTTTAAGTAATAAATCATATCTAATATTTTCGTTTCCATTCAAAACAAATTTATAACTTTATTTTTCATTACGAAAACAATTTTAATGTTTTATTTTTAAAAAAAATAAGACAATGAAATATAAATTATTAAGACTGCGCAGGTCGATCCAAGTGGGTATTATTCTATATATCTAATAAACATTTGTTTAAAAAACAACCCGGTACCGTCAGAAAAAGAATAATAAAGTGCTAACTTTTATTACCTTTAATCTGCAATGTATAGAAACACATTATTAAGGAATACTAACACGGATTTGTTACCGGTAATCGGAAAGGGATCAGGAATCATTAAAACCTTAAACCATTCTCCTGCATCCGATTATACTGTTGTAAATCAGGTTTAAACTTAAATGCATGAATGCACACCGCAGAAAATTCATCAAACAGTCAGTCATGGCCGGTGCTGTTCTGGGATTACAATCCATTCCGTTCTCACTCCTGGCAAGACCGCACAGCAACGAGATCCGGATCGGTATCATCGGCCTTGATACTTCACATTCACCGGCCTTTACCGAGATATTCCATGCAGAGAATCCCGGGCCTGGATTGGCCGGATTCAGGGTGGTGGCCGCCTATCCGCAGGGTAGTGCCGATATCAAATCGAGTGTGGATACAATTCCAAAGTATACACAGCAAATACAGCAAATGGGTGTGGAAGTCGTTAACTCTATAAAAGAATTGCTGCGCAAAGTGGATGTTATCCTTCTTGAAACCAATGACGGCCGTCCTCACCTGGAGCAGG
>Ga0299915_10000180_pt1 | contig 48302 bp, 43 predicted proteins | sample RVTome_13_FD_200263 | JGI IMG/M metagenome (GOLD analysis project Ga0299915, IMG submission 200263) | Soil microbial communities from uranium-contaminated site in the Upper Colorado River Basin, Wyoming, United States - RVT92D227 (version 2) ...
CGGCATGGAGGGGCAGGAGCTGCAGAAGTGGCTCGGCGTCAAGCCCGCCGAGGTGGAGATCGAGATCGACGGGCAAGTCAGGACGCTGCGCGGCGATGAGCTGAAGCGCTGGAAATATCAGCGCTACATGCAGGACTACCTGGCCTGCGTGCAGAGCGTGGATGACAATGTCGGCCGCCTGCTCGACTGGCTGGAGGTCAACGGTCTGCGCGAGAACACCGTGGTTGTCTACACCAGCGACCAGGGCTTTTTCCTCGGCGATCACGGAATGTATGACAAGCGTTTTATGTATGAAGAGTCCCTGCGCATGCCGCTCCTCGTGCGCTGGCCGGCCGCGGTCCGGCCGGGGAGCGTGACCGACGCCCTCACCATCAACTGTGATTTTGCGCCGACCTTTCTGGAGATCGCCGGCCTCCAGGCGCCGCCGGACATGCAGGGCCGAAGCCTCGTGCCGCTCATGAAAAGCGGGCTTGCCTCGGACTGGCGTGGCGCGATCTATTATCGGTATTACCACGATCCCGGCGACCACAACACGCGCGCCCATTACGGCATCCGCACGCGGACGCACAAGCTCATCTATTTCTGGACCAAGGACCGGTGGGAGTGCTACGACCTGGTCAAGGATCCCGATGAACTCCGCAACATATATGAAGATCCTGCCGCCCGTGCCACCGTGGAAGCATTGAAACAGGAACTGCTCCGCCTAAAACGGGAGGTGCAGGACGATGACCGGTACGCGGACAGCCTGCCGACGGATTCGTCCTATGTCCAGCCGCCGCCGCTAAAGAAGAAGAAACAGTAACTGCAAAGATCCGCGCAGATCGGCCCCAGGGCGAAGAGTTCAGCCGTTTTTGCAAAGGACAGATCTGTGAGTGCGAGCACAAACCGCTGCCGGCCGGCAGAATAAACTGCTGAACAAGTAACCGCCACCAGGACCCCTCTTGGTTTGAGAGCGGAATCCCCCTCTTGATGGCACTGACAGGAGGATTAGAGATGGCTCGATATTTCAAAATTGCAGTAGTTGTGATCGGTCTCTGCTCGCTATGCATGGCATACGGGCAGACCAAGCCGGGCAATCCGACGCCGGGATACCCGCATGACACCATCATGGTTCACGTGCAGAAGGCGGACAGTGGACCTAAAGTGTGCGACGGCGGGCATTCCATATTCATACGCCACTTTGACGGCATGATCCCCCCCACGATCGTCAAGATCACAATGATTGACTGGGTGCAGGTAGACAATGATGTAGATGGCCTGGCCGACGAGGACCCAAAGGATGGCGTAGATAACGATCTGGACGGCTCGATTGACGAAGACGGGCTCGAACCGGGTGCTGAAACCACGGCCCTGGATTGCGACTCGTTTGGCGACGGGGAGGTGACCCTCCGAATTCGCGATACTCACCCGGAAGCGGGCTGGATTTCCACGCAGGAATGGTTCATGCGAATGGTGGGCAAACCTGAACAGAACTTTGCTTTTACATCGTATGCAAACCAGACGGTGAGTTGTTCCTTCCTTCCCGGAGCGGATGGTTTGTTGGGGACCGAGGACGACATTGCCGAATGTGTAGCCGGCGACGAGAGCACGTGGGTCGAGCTGGCTTCTTTCAACCTCGCTTCATTAGGCTGCGTCAAACAAGTTTCCCTGAAGGAAAAGAACTCAAACACAGGCGGAGGCAAAACTCCTTTTTGCAATATCACCGAGGGATTCATGGTCGACGTGTTGACCGACACAAACGGGGATGGCGATGTTGATCAAGACGACTCGCTTTTGACCGACCAGTTTGTCTTCAGCATAAGCTGCCTGGACAATCCCCTCACTGAAGGTTTGGACGAGTCACTGTACTGTCCACTCAGCAGGATTATCTGGGACATTGACGAGTCGGAAACGACACTCAAGGCAACGGCTCAGATATTTGTCGGCCATACTGGGGCAGCCCAGGTTAAATCCGGCAAGGTGTTGAAGCCATAGACCAGTTTCCAGATGAGCAGGCTGGGGTTCGCGCAAAAAAAGCATGGCATTTTTGCGCGAGCCCCTGACTCCCGCGACATGGCGCCGCACCCAGGGGGATGGTGTTTTCGCGCCACGCATACCGCAATAGTCAGTCAGCAAACCACTACCGGATCCACACGACGGCCAACCCCATCCAGCTCACTGCTGCTATAATCCATGATGGCGGGAGATAAATAATGATTCCTGTGGCGCTAACCATTGCCGGGTCGGATCCTTCGGGCGGCGCCGGCATTCAGGCCGACCTCAAAACATTTCACCAGCGCGGTGTCTACGGCGCCAGCGTGCTGACCCTGCTGACGGTCCAGAATACCCGGGCAGTTGCTGAGGTGAAGGTCCTCGAGGCGGAGTTTGTCATCGCTCAGCTCGATGCCGTCCTTGAGGATATCCCCCCGGCGGCCGCAAAGACGGGCGCTCTCGGGAACGAAGCCGTCATCTGCGCCCTGGGTGAGCGTGCGGCAGGCTTCTTGTTTCCTCTGGTCGTCGACCCGGTCATGATCAGCAAACATGGGGCTCCACTCATCAGCCCGGAGGCGCAGACTGTGCTGGCGCGACGTTTGCTGCCGCATGCTTTTCTGATCACTCCCAATCTGAGCGAGGCCGCGGTGCTTGCAGGGATGAAGGTCGATGACCGGGACGCCATGAGGGAGGCGGCCAGGCGAATCGCCCATCTCGGCCCCTCCGCAGTTCTGATCAAGGGCGGGCACCTGGCGGACGAAGCCCTGGATGTCCTTTACTGGAAAGGGGACTTTCTCGAGTTTTCCGTTCCGCGCGTGAACACGCCTCATACGCATGGAACAGGGTGCACCTATTCCGCCGCCATCACCGCCGAACTCGCCAAGGGACACGAATTGCCGGAGGCCGTTGCCACAGCCAAGAAATTCATCACCCTCGCCATCAAAACCCAGCCGGGACTTGGAAAAGGGATCGGTCCTGTCAATCACCACGTGACTGTATGACAGCGCATACCTTTCCGGATGAAAGCGGTGCGGGTAGGACCTCCTGTATTTGGCGAGCCCCGCGCCCGCGGGGTGTCAGATTCTGTTCATGTCCCATCCGGCTGCAGACGATGTTGTCATTTGGCCCCGTGCCGCATATCCTTTTAGATTCAAAGAGTGCAATCCTGGGAGAAGGAGAATGAGCGAACCGAATGGAGATGATGTCAGTTACCGGCCGACCAAAGCCTATCAAAACGTCGGATTTTTGAAGAGCAAGGACGCGCGCCTGGTCAGAATGTTGAGCGAGTATCTCGAGCCGGCGAGCCGGCTGCAGTGGCAGCGGGTGACGGACACGATCGTATTTTTCGGTTCTTCGCGGGCAGTGCCGCTGAAGCAGGCCGAGGAGCGGCTGGCGGCCCTCCAGCAAAGGCTGAAGTCGGCCTCCGAGCCGAGCCCTCTCTTGCGCGAAAAGGTCCTCCGCGCGGAACAGCAGGTGAAGCTCGCCCGGTATTATGAAGACGCGGCAGTCCTGGCGCGGCTGATCGTCACCTGGGCGAGAAAACTGAATGGAGGCATGAAGCGCATGATGGTCTGCTCCGGAGGAGGGCCGGGCATTATGGAGGCGGCCAATCGAGGCGCCCGCGCGGCCGGCGGGCAGTCCATCGGCCTATCCATCAGCCTGCCGACGGAGCAAAGAATCAACTCCTACGTCCCGCCCGAGCTGGCCTTCGAATTCCACTATTTTTTCATGCGTAAGTTCTGGTTTATATACCTGGCCAAGGCTCTGGTAATCTTTCCGGGCGGGTTCGGCACGCTGGACGAAATGTTCGAAGTCCTGACGCTGGTCCAGACGGAAAAGACGCGCAAGGAAATGCCGGTCCTGATCTACGGCACTGAATTTTGGCGCGAGGTTATCAATTTCGACGCTCTCGTCCGCTGGGGTACAATCTCTCCCCAGGACTTGAACCTGGTCCGCTTTTCGGACAATCCCGAGGATGCCTTTGAATATCTCAAGGCGGAACTTACACGGATTCACCATCTTTAGCTCGCCTGAACATGATGCGTGTCACGTCAGCCGGAACCATGGATGAGTATTTGCTGGAGCGGCAGCACGCGGAGCCGCCGCCCTCCCCGCGGGATCACCGGCATCCTACCGAGCGGGACCGCGACCGCATCCTGCACAGTTCGGCATTCCGCCGGCTCCAGGGTAAGACCCAGGTCTTCGGCATCGGGCAGGCGGACTTCTATCGCACGCGCCTGACCCATAGCATCGAAACGGCGCAACTGGCCCGGGCGATCGCCAAAAACCTGCTGGCTGAAGAGCCGCGGCTCGCCCGCAGCTTGACTCCCGAGCTGGCCGAGGCAGTGGCGCTTGCGCATGACCTGGGACATCCCCCTTTCGGCCACGCGGGCGAGCAGACGCTGGACGCCTGCCTGCGGGAAGTGAGCCGCAAAGCACGTCTCAGCGGCAAGCGCGTTCTGCGGTTCGAGGCCAATGCTCAAACCTTTCACGTTCTCGTGGCGGTGGAGCCGAAGTCACCGGCCTTCCCGGGGCTGAATTTGACGCGCGCCACCCTGTCGGGGGTCATCAAGTACCCCTACGAGCAGGACCTCGACACAGACCGGTTCCTCTTCGCCTCCGATATGGCCAGCGCACGATGGGCCCTTAAGCGCGGGACGCCGCTCCTTGGAGCGCGCGACAAGGCTGCAGGGAAAAAGCATCAGACCTCGCTCGTCTGCCAGGTGTTGGATTGGGCGGACGATTGCGCATACTCGGTCCATGATGTCGAGGATGCACTGCAGGCGCAGTTCCTGAGGCCGGGAGATCTGACGGATCCGCGGTTCATCCGGCTGGTTGAATCTCACTACGAGTCTACCCGAGAATGGGAGTCCGTCCCGAAACTGACGCATGGTGAGAGCCGCGAGCGCCTCCGGGCCCTGAAGAAGCGTATCGCGCCCGCCGCCCAGTCGGCGGACGAGCGCGCGCACCGCAAGGAAGCGCTGCGCAACATCCTCAACGACCTGGTGCTCTCAGCCTCGGTGGCGCCGCTGTCCGGAAACCGGCGCCCCGACTATGCCTGGAAGCTCTTTGTTCCCGCCGAGGCCCGGATCCTGTCGGTTTTGTGCAAATCGGTGGTCTGGGAGGCAGTCATCACCGATCCGCGTGTCGCAGCCATGAGCATGAAGGGGAAGGAGATTCTGCGGGAGCTTTTTCACCTGCTGCTCGGCGAATTGGTAGAGAAAAAGAGCTTCACTATCTTCCCGCGCTACTACCGTCCCATCATCCAGGAATGCATGGGAAAAGGCGAGCTGGAAGCGGCGCGCGGCGTGTGCAATTTTCTTGCGTTGCTCACCGATATGGACGCTCTGCGCCTTCACTCCCTCCTGCGCGGCTCCAAATACTCGTCCGTCTTTGATCTGATATAGCCCGGGCGGGCAACCGCACACAAAACGGGGTCTGACCCCGTTTTGTGTGGTTTTTGGTAAAATGGCCGTCGTGATCATCAGAAGGAGCAAGATTAGATGGCAAACTCACAGCAGTGGTATATGGCGATCGGCGGCCACCAGGTCGGGCCGGTCAGCGCCGATGAAATCATATCCAACATCCGCAACGGCAGCATGCAGCCGAATACGCTGGTTTTCACCCCGGGCATGACCGACTGGACTCCGGTCAGCAAGGCGGAGACTTTCGCACCATACTTCCTGGAAAGCAGGCAGCCGGTCGTGATCCCGCAGGCGCCCGGGCGGACGGCGCACGAGATCGACTTCAAGATCCTGGGCGAGGACCTGCAGTTCATCGAAGTCGAACTGGACCCCGGCGAGAGCGCCGTAGCGGAAGCCGGCGCCATGATGTACATGACACAGGGCATCGAAATGCACACGGTATTCGGGGACGGATCGGAGCGCAGCGCGAGCGGGGGCTTCATGGACAAGCTGTTGGGAGCGGGGAAGCGGCTCCTCACCGGGGAAAGCCTGTTCATGACGGTCTTCACCAATGCGGGAGCGAGCAAGCAGCATGTGGCATTCGCAGCGCCCTATGCCGGCAGAATCATACCTTTGGATCTTTCGACGCTCGGAGGCCAGCTCATCTGTCAGAAGGATTCTTTCCTGTGTGCGGCGCGCGGCGTATCGATCAGCATCGCATTTCAGAAAAAGATCGGAGTCGGCCTGTTCGGCGGCGAGGGGTTTATCATGCAAAAGCTCGAGGGAGACGGTCTCTGCTTTGTCCATGCGGGAGGCATGATCCACGCCATCGAGCTGGCGCCCGGCCAGAACATGCGCGTGGACACGGGATGCCTGGTAGCTTTGCAGCCGACCGTCAGCTATGACATCCAGTTTGTCGGCAAGGTCAAGACCGCCCTGTTCGGCGGTGAGGGCATCTTTTTCGCCAGCCTGACCGGACCGGGGAAGGTCTGGCTGCAGTCATTGCCTCTGAGCCGACTCGCCGACCGCATTTACAAGGCCATACCCTCGCTCGGCCGCGGCAGGACCGGCGAAGGGAGCATATTGGATGCAATCGGCATCGGGGACCTGATTGATGGCAAGAACTAAACGAGAATGTCCACGACCAGCGGCTGAACTACGCGCTCCTGATAAGGGGCGCCCTTCTCGATGAGGACATAGGAGCCGGCGTGAGCATCCGGCCCGGAGCCGGCGTTCGCCGGCGCTTCCGGCAGCGGCGGGACTGTGCGGGGCCCTTCGGCTCCGGCAAGGCTTTGCAGCGCGTCATCGGCGGGGATCGAGGCATGTGTTCGTATCAGGTTGGCGCCGACATCCTGGTCCTGAGCCACCGTGACCGGCGCCATGGAACCGGCCGAATCGGCTGCGCGCTCAGTGGCAGTCCGCCCCTGCGTGCGGTGGTGTACCGCGGGCGCGAGCCGCTGAACGGTTCGTTGCGCATTTGAGCCCGCAGCGGGTGTCTGGGCGGCTGTGGGGGGCGTCATTGGCGGCTCACGATCTGCCTCGGTTCGGGCCGTCCAACCGGGCATTCATCCAACGGGCAGGGGACGCGCAGCTTGTTCTTATGTAATTCTTATCGGAAGCCAGCCACCAAACATTTAGTGTCTGAGGGCACGTTTTGTGTACCGTCAGACACCGAATCTGAGTGGGTCGGTATTGAAAGGATACAAAGCTATCAGCCATCAGCATTCAGCTCTCCGCTATCGGCTTGATGGAAGATCTGAAAGCTGATTGCTGAGAGCTGAAAGCTTGGCCTTCGCCCAGTCGAAATTCATGCTGCGCCCGTAAAGCTCTTCTTTGATTCCGGCTTGTCCGGATTGGGAGGGATATGTCGGATCCAATCTTTGTCGCTGGCGGAGTTCTGGTGCCTGCCGAAGCCATACAGATGAAAGCGATGCGCTCTTCGGGGCCCGGCGGGCAAAACGTAAACAAGGTCTCCTCCAAGGTGGAGCTGCGGATCGACCTCGGGCAGATTCAGGGGATGGATCAGAACGCGCGGCTCCGGCTGCAGCGGCTGGTTGCCCGGAGGCTGGACGGTTTCGGCCGGCTTGTCGTCATCAGCCAGCGCTCACGGGACCAGCATCGAAATATCGAAGACGCCCGCCGCAAGATCCATAATTGGATAGCGCAGGCGCTCAAGCCGGAGAAAAAACGCATTCCGACCGCGCCGGTCTCGAGCGCGAAAGAGCGGCGCCTGAAGACCAAGCGCATCCGCGCCGCCTGCAAAAGGGAAAGGCAGCGGCCGAATGAGGATTCGGGATTCTGAACTGGCGCGACCGGCGGCAACAACAGCTGGAGCTATCAGCTTTCAGCCGTCAGCAATCAGCCTTCCGATTACAACGCACAGCCTCGCCTCTATCACGGCCGGCTGAATGCTGACGGCTGATAGCCGATGGCTGAGTTGATGCTGCCGGCCCTCAACGCTTCCGAGGGCGTTCCGATCATGATTTACGGCACCATCCAGGTAAACACATACGCCTGCAGCATCACGATCACTCCCATGATTGCGGCCAGCGCAATGCTGTGCCAGAAGACGTAGCGCAGGATTTTCCCTTCCTGTCCGATCTGCCCGGTGGATGCAGTCGCCACCACGATGCTCTGCGCCGCGAGCATTTTGCCCATTACGCCGCCCGTGCTGTTCGATGCCGTGATCAGCACGGGATTCAGGCCCAGCTGCTCGGCGGTGATCTTTTGCAGGCTGCCGAACAGCACGTTCGAGCTCGTATCCGACCCGGTGAGCGCCACCCCCAGCCATCCGAGGAAAGCTGCAAAGAACGGGTACATCGCGCCGGTACGCGTGAACGCGAGTCCCAGCGTGGCATCGGTGCCGCCATATCGCGTCACGAACCCCAGCGCCAGCATGAGGGCGATGGTCACCAGGGCCCAACGCATGCTCTTGAGAGTGTTAAAGGCGACGGCGAGGACATCGCGGGGGCGGATGCGCAGGTAGAGCGCAGCGGCGAGGGCGGCGAACAGAATGCCCGTACCCGTGGCGGAAAGCCAGTTGAAGCTGAACCGCGCCGTCTCGGCCCGCTTCGATTTATATGCCGGGTCTGAGAGTCGGGCTTGATCGGCCGGAGCCGGCTCCACAGGATAGTCCCGGTACACCATCCGATCGAGAGCCGGCACGCCGAACGATGGGGCCAGAAAGGGGCCCTTGCTCAACAGCGACTTGACGGGTCCCAGCCCCCAGATCATGACGAAAAGGCTCAGGAAAACCCAGGGCATCCAGCCATGAAGGGCTCTCCTGCGGGAGAAGCCCGGATTGGGCCCGCCGGCCGCCGGTGAATCCGCGGTCTTCGGGGCGTCATTTGGTTTCCACCAGGCGCAAAGCACCGCAGTGCAAATCAGCGATGCCATGCCGCCGATGATATCCACCAGTTCGGGGCCGACGTGGTTGCTCCAGAGGAACTGGGTGATGGCGAACGACATGCCGGATACCAGGGCCGCGGGCCAAACGCCCCGCAACCCTTTCCACCCGCTCATGGTGACGATGAGCCACATGGGAATGATGACCGATATCAGCGGCAGTTGGCGGCCCGCCATGGCGCTAAGGGTCTGGGCAGAGAAGCCGGTGATCGCTGCCAGCGTAATGATGGGCGTTCCGATGGCCCCGAAGGCGACGGGAGCTGTGTTGGCAATCAGCGAGAGCCCGGCAGCATGCAATGGTGAGAAACCGAGGCCGATCATCAGCGCGGCGGAGATTGCAACGGGTGCGCCGAACCCGGCGGCGCCCTCGATGAAAGCGCCGAATGCGAAGGCAACCAGCAGCACCTGGATGCGCCTGTCGGCCGAAAGGTGTGCGACCGAGGACTTGACGATTTCGAAGGTTCCGCTGAAAACGGTCAGGTTATAGAGGAAGACTGCGTTGAGGACAATCCACCCGATGGGAAACAGGCCAAAAGCCATGCCGTAGAGCGCAGCCGCCCCGGCGGCTCGCACGGGCATGCCGTAAATCAGCGTCGCCACCGCGAGTGCGCATGCGAGTCCCAGCAGCGCCGCCTGATGCGCCGGCCGCTGGAGCACGCCGAGGGTAAAAAACAAGACGACGATGGGCAGCGCGGCAGCCAGCGTGCTGAGCCATTGAACTCCCAGCGGATCGTAGACCTGAATCCATTCCATTGCGGATCAAAACGCGGAGTGTCGCGGCACGACACCGCTTGCCGGCGCACTCCAAAGGGGTCTAATCTAACAGCTTCTGCCTGCCGCCGCCAGCGCTGTGTTATGATGGCTGTTCTTTTAACACAGATTCATCCAAGGAGCTGACGAACCATGCCGAAACCGTTCAATCCGCCGCCACGAATTCTGCTCGGACCGGGACCGAGCAACGTCGATGCGCGCGTCACGCGCGCCATGACGGCTCCCGTCCTGGGCTATCTGGATCCTGTCTACCTGGAGTGCCTCAATGAAATCCAGGAACAACTGCGCACGGTCTTCGAGACCCGGAACGAAGCAACGCTTGCGCTGGCGGGCACCGGCGGCGCCGGAATGGAGGCCTGCCTCGCCAACCTTATCGAAGATGGAGAGGAAATCATCGTGGGCGTCAACGGCTTCTTCGGCCAGCGTCTTGCCGACCTGGCGGAGCGCTGGGGGGCCAGGGTCATTCATGTGGAGGCGGAGTGGGGGCAGCCGCTCGACATGAACAAAATGCACGAGGCATTCAGGAAGTCCGGCGCCCGCCTCATCGCCATGGTGCATGCCGAAACCTCCACGGGAATGCGCCAGCCCATCGAGGAACTCAAGTCGCTGCGGGATATCCGGGATGCTGTGACGATTGTCGACTCGGTGACTTCGCTCGGCGCCATCCCGGTCGGCAGCGATCGCAACGGGATCGATGCCAGCTATTCCTGCAGCCAGAAAGGAATCGGCGCGCCGCCGGGACTCTCGCCCGTCACCTTCTCCGAGCGCGCCATGGAAAAGATCCGGCGGCGCAAGACGGCGCCCAGGAGCTGGTATCTCGACATACAGCTGATTCACAAGTACTGGTCCTCCGAGCGCGTATACCACCACACCTCGCCCGCGTCCATGAATTACGCTTTGCGCGAAGCGCTCGCCATGATCCTGGAGGAAGGCCTCCAAAGTCGCTGGGAGCGGCACCGGACCAACAGCGAGAGCTTCGTCGCAGGCATAGAAGCCATGGGACTGGAGATGCTGGTCGCGCCCGAACACCGCCTGTGGACGCTCAACACCGTGCGCATCCCGGCGGGGATCGATGATGCCATCGTGCGCAAGCGCCTGCTCGAGGAGTACAACATTGAGATCGGGGCGGGATTCGGTGCGCTTAAGGGCAAGATCTGGCGCGTGGGACTGATGGGCTCGGGGAGCACGCAGAACAACGTCATGCTGCTGCTCGCCGCGCTGGGCCGGGTGCTGGAGCAGGAAGGCTTTAGTGTCTGACGGAAAAAGCTATAAGCTATCAGCCGTCAGCATTCAGCTCTCAGTCTTCCATGAAATCGGACAGCATTCCTGCTACCAGGGCCGGCTGAATGCTGATAACTGAGTGCTGACAGCTGAAAGCTGAGGGCATGTACCCAGCTGGAATTCGTTCCATGTATGCTAAAAATTTCTTTGGTTCCGCCTTGTCCGGGTCGGGAATTAGACTCCCGCCTTATCCTGTGGCCGCCGGTCTCCCGGCCGGCGCGCGGCCTAACGGATATTGCCCGTGGGGCCGTTCGCCATGGCGGCCTGCTGCATCAGATTCTGCAATACCGATCTGAATTTTTCCGACTGCGGCGCATTGGGATGCAACGTGATGAACTCCTGCAGGCGCCTTGCGCCCTCCGACTTGCGGTTGTGGGTGAAGGCGATGCGCGCGAGATAGAGCTGCGGCGTCGAGGCCGATGCGGGGTCCAGCTCGGCGACGCGCTCAAAATAATCGGCAGCCCGATCGAAGGCCTTCTGGTAGTAATAACTCATGGCTATCTGCGAGTTCGCCAGCGGGTCCTTCGGCCGGAGCTGCAGCGCGCGCAGGCTGGAGGCAACGGCCTGATCGTATTGGCCGAGCGCCAGATAGCTCTTGCCCATGTTGAGCCAGCTGGCGTAATAGCTCGGCTCAAGTTCCACCGCGCGCCTGAACTTCAGGATCGCCTGCCGATATTCCCCTTTGCGCTGGAGGTAAGCGCCCAGGTCGTTCAGCGCCTGCGGATAATCCGGATATATTTGCAGCGCGCGCTCCAGATGGGAGAGCGCCTGCTGCATATCCCCACGGCGCTTCGCATCGGTGTATCGGCTTATTTCGTTGACCGCCTTTTGGGGGGCTGCCAGGGTGGCCACGCTGACGAAGTAGGAATCCTTGAATCCGCTGCCCCGTCTCGGCGCTTGGATCTGCCTGACAAATCGAGGCGCCGCGGCTCCCTCGGATGGTATGAGGTCCATGGATTCACAACGATGGCCCTGGCGATGACCTGACAGGCAGACCGCGTATATATCCGGCTTCACGTTTTTAAAGCGCACGGTATCTCCGCCTGCGGCAGTCCTCCTGGCCGCAGATTGACCCTGCGAATCGAGCAGCTCAACTTCCCATATCTTGTAGCCTTTTTCCGCCGGAGGAGGAACGATCTTGAGATGAAGCTCAACCGTTTGAAGCGCATCCTCGGCCGGATATGCGAATCCCGTCCATGCAGCACTCGACCATAATGTTGCCAGGACCAGGACGGCGGTGCGAGTCAGCCTTCGAACCGACATGCCTCCTCCGCTGTTTGAAGCAGTCAATTGCAGACCAGCCGGTACACTGGCGCTATTGTAAATGAAAAATCGGTGACAGGCTACTTTTTCCAGTTTCCTGCAAAATCACCGCTTGGAGCCAAGAGCTTTCAGCAATCAGCCGTCAGCATTCAGCTCGCCGTGATCAAAGCAAAGCTGTGCCCCTTTATGAAAAATCTTTTGCTGATTGCTGACGGCTGACAGCCCAGAGCGTTCGCCTGGCTGAGATTGGTCCCGCGTTGTCGGGTTTATTGAATCGGGGCAAGACCGGCGCCTCTCGGGTTTACTTGATCCAGAGCTTGACGGTGGTTTTGCCGTCTCGGAAGGTCAGGATGTCGGTGGGGCCCATTTTGTTGAGGCTCTCCCAGATGTTGTCCACGTCGAAGCCCTTCAGGCGCATTTCCTTCTTGGCGGATTCATCCAGGGCGGCGATGGCCAGCTGGGCCAGGGAGACGGGGATGTTCAGTTCCACCTTAGGTTCCGAGCTCCCCTCCTCGAACACGCGCAGGTGAAACATCCGGCCTGCGCCTGGTTTTTCACTCGCCCTGCCCCGGTCTTCAGACGGTTTCACCGGCGGCTTCTCCGGTCTGGTCCGGGGGGAGAGCGCCTTCGGCTCGAGGCGCAGGAGGGCGATCTCGGCGCGATCGACCAGCTCGCGTTCGGTCTCACCGCTCACGATATCCTTGAGGATCGGAATAATCATGGAGTCGAGCTGGAGATCCTTGAGGGAGCTGCACCTCAGGGCGGCAAAATAGCGCACTTCTTTCCGGCCGTCTGCGAGCGCGGCGGCCAGCCGGTCTTTGTAAGAACGGTCTCCCTTCTCGAACAGCAGTGCGGCGATTTCGACTATGGAATTGCGGGCCTCAGCGGGCAGGATGGGCTCGAGGGGATATTTGCGCACAAAATCCTCATAAGCCCGGATGGCATCGCCCGGTTTCCCCTGTAGTTGCAGGCAGCGGGCGCTGAAGAAATAGGCCTGCGGCACCACATTGCTGCCGGGGAATTCCCGGATGAGGCGCAGGAATACGTCGTGAGCTTCGCCCCACTTCTTGTCGAACATGAAGATCTTCGCCTGGTTGAAGATCTCCTGGTCCCTTCCCCGCTGGGCGGGCAGCGGCGTGGAAAGGCCGGCCAGCAGGCCGGCAACCAGGGTGGAAGCCGCAATGGCTTGTCTGAAATTCATGGCTTGCTCCTAAATCTTTCAGCCGTCAGCACTCAGCTTTCAGCTTTCCGTGAAATCGGACAGCATTCCTGCTACCAGGGCCAGCTGAATGCTGATAGCTGATAGCTGATGGCTGATGGCTGATGGCTGATAGCTGATGGCTGATGGCTAATAGCTGATAGCTTTATGGCCATTCGATACCGACCTATCCTAAATTCAGCGTTTTACGGCACACAAAGCGTGCCGTAAGGCACTAAGAAAGCTCAGACTGCAGCAGATTGATCCGCAGAAGCAGCTGTTCTCTCTCGATAAAACGCTCCATGCGGCGGATTTCCTCCGGTCTCGCGCACGACTGTGAGGTCGAGAGGTTCACGAGGAAGTTCTCGATCTCGTCGCACAGGGCCCTGGCCCGGGCGACTTCGGGCCGCGCCAATTCCGCGCCCAGCAGCCGCTTGCGCTGGAGCAGCTGCTGCGCGCGCGCCACTTCGAGCGATACATCGAACTGTTCCCCCTCGCACTTTCCGCGGGCATGCAGCAGGTGCACCAGCAGGTCCCGGCATTCGTTCAGGTATGCGGCTGTTGCTTCTTTGGCGAAAGCCGCCTCGATCCGGGCGAGGAAGGCCTCGTTGCCTGATGCTTGGATGACCTCCGCGGCAGGCGTCGTCCATGGCGCCGGCTGGTGCAGCCTCCAGATCGCGCCACAGCCAAGAACAAGCGTCGCGGCCATGGCCAGAGCCCAGCGGTGAGAGCCGAAATTCAGCGGAAGCCAGCGCCTGGCCGCCGCAGAAGACGCCACTCGGGCGGCAAGAGAGGCGGGGAGCATCTCCCATGTCATATCCTGTCGGGGCCTGAAGAGCTCCGGGTCCCTGAGCAGCGCGAGAACTCCCAGGATGCGCTCGCTCTCCTTGCGGCAGTCCGCGCAGGCATCCAGGTGATCCTCTACCTTCCGGCTTGGCCCCGGCTCCAGTTGCCGCTCCGCGTGGAGCACGAGCAATTCACGAACATCATCGCAGGATTTCATATCAGCACCTCTCTTTGTCGCATCAGCATTTCCTTGAGGCTCAGGACCGCCTTGTGCAGGTTCGACTTGACGGTTCCGAGGGGCAGGCTGAGAGCGCGCGCAATTTCCTCCAGCTGCATTTCGCCGAAGTACCGCAGGGAAATCACCTCCCGCTGCCTCTCGGGAAGACGGCGGACGGCATCTTCCAGCATTCGCCGCCGCTCCTCCTGTCGCAGCCGGCTCAGCGGCGAGTGATCCGACCGCAGAGTCGCCGAGGAGTGGGACGGCGATTCCATGATCTCGTCCAGCGAAGCCGCCTTCACCTTCGCCGCGCGCCGGTGGCGGTCGATGCTGGCATTGATCGCGATGCGGTAGAGCCAGCCGCTGAACGAAGACCGCCGCTCCCAGGTCCGGCGCGAGTTATAGACTTTCAAGAATGTGTCCTGCAGGACCTCCATGGCGTCCTCCGGATTGCGATGGTAGGAATTGATCACCCGGAAAACCTTCTTCTGGTAACGCCGGATCAGTTCCTGGTATGCATCCAGATCCCCGGTCTGTACGCGGGCCATAAGCTCTTCAACCGGCTGGGAGCACGGCTGTTCACCGGCGCTGATTGCAATCTCGGCACTCGACCCTGGCATCTGCCCTCTCGGAGGTTCCAATCCGGCCAGTGTATCAGACGACACAAGCTCATCCTGAGCGATTTAATCCCGCCGACCGGCAGGCGCCAGGTCGTTTGGTTCTCAGCGCCCCCATCGTTTCAAGATCACCGATGAATCCGGTTTTGCGGCCCGCATATCCGTTAACGCACAGCCTTCTCAAAGGGTTCACTCGGCTGAGATTGGGGGGATTCAGGCATGTATGCCGGCCCCAGTCGCCACTGAGGAAATTCTGTGGAAAACCTGTGCAAGAACGGCGCCTTCCGGTGGAAATCCCGTATGTGCCTGTCTCTAACACACTGCATTTATTGATATTGTGGATTCCATGAGCGATGTTGAAAATACTGGCCGGATCACTCACAGCTGTGGAAAAAGCTCAGCGGTTCGGGATGTGGCACCATTATTTTCAATGCTGACCGAGAGAAGCACGACTTCGAGGATTTTTCTGGAATAGCGGGTAATGGCGGTGGCATGATTGGTGCGGTCCGAGGAACCTGGGCCGCCGGCGTTATCCGGCAGATATGGCGATATTTAGGTCGCCATTCCAGGTGGAGGATCAACGGTGCTATTCTAGGCGACTCATATGGTGTGTCTGAAGAACCGGGCTGCCAAAGGGTTGGCCAGTAACTGACTTGCCGAATATTTCTTATTGCGCATGAACATCCAGTGGATTGCCGGGTATTTGATCGTCTTCCTGACTGCAATGGCGGTTGCTGCCGCGCTCGTTCCGATCTGCAGGCATCTTGCTCGCATGTTTGGCCTCATGGCCATCCCGCACCCGGATAAATCGGACATCCGGCCGACGCCTCTTCTGGGAGGCATGGCGGTGTTCGCCGGCTTTGTCCTCACGGTGCTCCTGGCCTATTTTGCAGTATTGAGTACGGCCGGAGATGGAATCCTCGCAGCCCTCATACCGGATGCCATTCGCCGCTATGCTTCGGGAATGCTTCAGCAGGGCCCGCGCCTGGCCGCGATTCTGACGGGCGGGCTTCTGATGTTGATCGCCGGTCTGATCGATGACAAGCGGGCGATGTCTCCGCAGGTCAAGTTGGCCGTTCAGGCTGCGGTCATCATTATCGTAGTGTCTTCCGGCGTGAGGCTGTCTCTCTTCATCAGCAACGAATGGATTGCGGGTTTGATCACCGTGCTGTGGATACTGACGGTTACCAATGCGATCAATCTGCTCGACAACACGGACGGACTGGCGGGCGGCGTGGCGGCGATCGCGTCCCTGTTTTTCCTGCTGACCGCCATCCAGTATGGCCAATTTTTCGTCAGTGCGCTGCTGGCCGCCTTTATGGGCGCCGTTGTGGGCTTTCTGCTCTTCAACCTCCATCCGGCTTCGATTTTTATGGGTGACGCCGGCTCCATGTTCATCGGTTATATGCTCGGCGTCCTGACCATTCTGGGAACATACCACCGGCCCGAGGATCCGACCGCCTTTCCGGTAGTGGTTCCTCTGGTTGTGCTGGCCATTCCGCTGTATGAAATCGTCACGGTCATGGGCGTCCGCCTGAAAAAAGGGCTCTCTCCCTTCAGGCCCTCCAAGGATCATTTCTCCCACAGGATGCAGGGGCTGGGGCTGGGAGTGAGGAGCGCGGTCAGCTTTGTTTGCCTGGTGACGGCCTGCACAGGGGTGGCAGCCCTGTTGCTGCCGCAGCTGAATGCGGCGGGAGCCCTGCTCGATCTTCTGCTCGTGGGTCTCATTCTTACAATAGTCGCCCTGCTGGAGATATGGGCCGGCAGGCGGAACCAAAAGAAGGAAACTGGCAGAAATGATTGATGAACCTGTCTATGACTCGGCCAGGCGGCCGTCGCCGGTCGTGGAAGAACTCCTGGAGGCTGCGCGCTATCGCGACCTGATCGTGCAGTTTGTCAGGCGCGATATCGTTACACGCTATAAGCGGTCGGTACTGGGCGTTCTCTGGACGATGCTCAGCCCGTTGGGCATGATGGTAGTATTGACCATCGTTTTTTCACAGTTGTTCAAAACGACCGAGGCCTACCCGGTCTATCTGCTCAGCGGCCTGATTGTCTGGACCTTCTTCGCTCAGAGCACGATTGCCGCCATGCGCTATTTCATCTGGGGAGGAAGCCTGATCCGACGGGTTTACATTCCGAAGACCCTGTTCGCGATATCTGCCGTTGGTGCGGGGCTGGTCAACCTGCTGCTGTCCATGGTTCCCCTGATCCTGGTTATGCTGGCAATCGGCTATACTCCGCGGATGCCGGTGCTCTTCCTTCCTGTCTCCATTGCTCTTCTTGCCGCATTCGCGCTCGGGGTAGGGCTGCTGTTTTCCGCCATTGCCGCCTATTTCCCGGATGTTGTCGAAATGTACGAGATCGCGCTCATGGCCTGGATGTACCTGACGCCGATCTTCTATCCGGAGGAAATCATCCCCGAGTCATTCAGCTGGTGGCTCTTCAACCTGAATCCCATGTTTCACCTGGTGAGGCTGTTCCGCGCCCCGATTTACTTTGGCGTATGGCCGGCCCCGGAGCGCCTGGCGGCTGCAGCCGTGGCCGCGCTCGGCGCGCTCGTGATCGGCTGGATAGTCTTTACCCGAAAGGCGGACCAATTTGCATACCGCATCTGAGCCACACCCGGCGCCGGGCCGGGAAGGCGAGTGCCAGACGAGCATCAGGCTCGAGCAAGTGTCGGTACGCTACCGGGTGGCGCATGAGCGCATCAGCTCGCTCAAGGAATACGCCGTCCGCGCGCTCCAGCGCCGGGTCAACTACAGCGATTTGTGGGCCCTGAACAAAGTAGATCTCGAAGTGCGCCGGGGCGAAGTGTTCGGGATTGTCGGCCGGAACGGAGCCGGGAAGAGCACCCTGCTGAAGGTGGTGGCGCGAGTATTGCGGCCCATGGGCGGCCGGGTATGGGTCCGGGGTCACGTCGCGCCCTTATTGGAGTTGGGAGCGGCATTCCACCCTGAGCTGACCGGCAGGGAGAATGTTTTCCTGAGCGGCACGCTGCTCGGTTTTTCCCGGAGGGAAATGGCCGGAAAATTTCAGCGCATCGTGGACTTTGCAGAGTTAGGGGACTTCATTGATGCGCCGCTGCGGACTTACTCGAGCGGGATGACCATGCGCCTGGGCTTCGCCGTCGCCACCGACGCCAAGCCGGATGTTCTTATCATCGATGAAATTTTGGCTGTCGGCGACGAAGCGTTTCAGCGCAAGTGCACGGCGCGTATAGAGGAATTCCGCCGGCAGGGAGCGACCATTCTGCTGGTCACGCACAACCGGCAGCTGACGCAGTCGCTGTGCCAGCGCGCCATGTGGCTGGACCACGGGACTGTCAGGGCCATCGGTCCGGCCGCGGAGGTCGCTGCCGCCTATTGCGAAGCGACCAATGCGGGCTAGGCGACTGCCATCGTTTGGGAGCCGCTACCCGACATGCTTTCCACGAACGGGTTCGCGGGAGGCAGGAGAAGCCGCACGGCGGTTACGGAGGCTCCATGTCGATGTTGACGCCCGACCTCCTGCCGGCATGCCGGCGACCTGCCACCAGAGGTGATTGTGAAGCGTATCACCTGGTCGCAATGGCCAATCGCAGTTCTGCTCGCTGCTGTCACCACGACAGTTGTTTATCTAAATGACATCCTCGTCTTCTTGCACGAACCTTCTGCGCTCAGCGTTTATAACGATGACATCAACGATAATGCCCAAAAGATACGACAAGACGCCCAGCTCTCAGGCGATTGGCAATTCGCGCGCGATGGGCTCGCGCTGAGCTCCGGCCGTGCAGGCGAAGTCGTCTATAAAGTAACCAAGGAAGCCGATGAGGATGTCTCTCTCATTCTCTGGTACTACTGGAATGACTTAAGGCAAACCCTGATTGAGGTTTCCACCAACGGAGCCGATTATCACACAGTCCTGGAAAACACCCACTTAACCGGTCGCTCGCTGCGCTTGACGCCTTATGCGACAGGCCGGCAGGAAATCTGGATAAGATTGACCGCAAGAATTGCCGCGGCAGGCTCTCCTGAGCCGTGGACAGTCCTGGACAAGATCCAGATCGTCAAGGTCAAAAACCCTGTCAACCTGCCCTATCTGCCAGGCATTTTTTTGTTCGTCGCCATCCCCTTAACCGTCTTTGTGTGGACGCGCAGGGATAAACGAGAGTTCGCCGTCATCCTTATCCTTGCTGTCCTGATAATGGAAGCTGTGCTCAGTTGGCTATGGCCCGACTGGATCCGGGCGGGACCGTCTCTTCCCTTGCGGCGAGGCTCAGTTGTCCAGCAGGTATCGATCCCCTGGATTTGGCTTGGCTACTCCTTCTGTGTGGCGGCGGCAGCCCTGAAGAAGGGCGGCGGAGCGCCTTGCGGCGGTCCGCTATTGCTCGTGCTTATCGCCTTGGCCCTGATACTCCGCTGGGAAGCCTTGATGGAGTTTCAATATCATCCCCTCGATCCCGATGCGGTCGGTTATCGGCAAATAGCTGACAGCATGAAACACACTTACGATACAAGCTTTCGAGAACCTCTCTGGATATGGACCATCAAATTTTGGTTCCTGCTGCTTGGATCATCGGATCTGAACCTGCGCTTGCTTAGCGTTCTGCTTTCCTTGTTATTGTTGGCTGCAGCCCACAAACTCTTCAATGACTATGCGCAAAAACCGGCGGCGGCCCTGACGGCAGTCGCACTGCTGACCGTCCATCCATACCTGATATTCATGAGCATTCGAGGTCTGCGCCTGGAGTTCTACTCGCTTGTTATCCTCTTGCTGGCCTATCACGTTACCGTGCGCAGGGAGAAAGTGCCGCACAATCGGCGATTGGCAGGCTTGTGCATGTGGGGCACGGCAGCCGTGATGCAGCAACTGAACAGTCTGATCTTTGTGCCAATATTGTGGGGATACGCCTTTTGGCGACACAAGCTCCGGTGGAAGAAACTCATCTTCCCGGCGGCGGTCTTGACAGTGCTGCTGGGGCCCCACCTGTTATACAGCCATCGAGAGTTCGGGGATCCTCTCTGGAGCGCCAATGTCCATGCCAAGTGGTATCGGAACTATGAGTTTGTTGACCTGAAGCGCGTCGGCTGTGAGGGATGCCCAACCCTGGAGGAGTACCAGGCGCAAGCCCACAGCGGCGCTCCTATTACGGCGCTGGATTATGTTTTTGGAATGCACAGTTTCAGCGAGGTCAGCAGCCGGGTTGCAAAAGGCTATGCTGATCTCTTCCTGCGCCCAAGCCAATATTTCTGGAAACAGGTGGGATTACAGTTTTCCATCTTATATTACGCATACCTGCTGGGTCTGGCGGCCATGTTGTTTTCGAGAGTTCGCGAACTGCTGATTTTCCCGGTGGCAACGATAAACCTGTTGGCTTTTCTGGTGCCTCTGGGCATCGATGCCCGGTTGGTGGAACACACCGCTCCATTTGTGGCGTACATTATGGCATATGCACTCTGGTTCTTATCGATATCATTGCGTAAAGCGCTGAAACGGCTGCCGACAGGTTCGCGGCCGCCTGAGGACTAACGGCGTGATCCGCAAAGCGGGCAACGATTGGCATGTTTTAATTCCAAACTATGCCCAAGCGGTCAAGGAGTTTTCCGCCGACAGCATGGGCCAAGCTAAAATGTTTGCCGGGCTCGCAAAGCCATCTTCTGCTTCCGCCTTGTTCGCGTCGGGTGAGTAACGGATAAAAGATCATGAACAACGACCTGCCAGGGAGGACGCCGCGGCTGATGGTGATCGCTCCATCGATGGAAATGGGGGCTTTGGGGAGGCTGGCGGTCACTTTGTTGAGCAGTATTGACCGTCAACAAATAGAGCCGGAACTGGCCATCGTCTTTCAGAGGGACGAGTTTTACAAGGTTCCAGGCGACGTCAGGATTCATGTCATAGAGAAGCGGCAAGCCCCGGAGCAAATTTCGCTGTCATTGGGACTGCCGAATCACCTTGCGAAATATGACGGCGACTTTTACTGGTTGGAATTAACCGCGTTTAAAACGGCGGCGCTGATCAATGAACGAGAACCATCAGTTGTCTTTGCCATGGACTGGTTTACCTCCATAATCTTATTGCTCGCGAAACGATATATCCCACGTACCGTAAGGATAATTGTCCGTCCGCATCTGAACTATAAACTGCTGCGCGATTCATTCTTTGGAGAGCTTTACCTGTATGTGATACAGCAGTTGATAGACCAAGCCCATTATGTCTTGGCTCATAGTAGAGGACGTGCGCACGAATTGACCCATGTCTTCGGAGTGCAGCCCGAGAGAATTGTCGCGCTCAACAATCCATTTGACTTCGAGCGGGTGCGGAGGCTGGCCCATGAGGAAATAACCGAACATCCCTGGTTTCACGAGAATACACCCATTGCCTTGTACGTCGGACGCCTGGCAGCTGAGAAGGGGCTGGATTACTTGATAAGGGCGCTGTCCGTGCTCAGAGGGGCGACCACAATCCGCGGTGTGTTCATTGGGGACGGTGGGGAGCGAGAAACGCTGCAACGGTTGGTAAATAACCTGGAAATGGATGACTGCATTTTGTTTCTGGGAGCGCGGCAGAACCCTTTCAAGTATATGAAGAGGGCCACTCTATTTGTGTTGCCGTCATTATCGGAATCATTTGGAAACGTCTTGGTAGAAGCGCTTGCGTGCGGGTGCCCCATTGTTGCGGCATCCGGCGCCGAGGACGGACCCGCGGAGATCCTGCAGGGAGGCCAATATGGGATCCTGGTTCCGCCAAAACATGTGGAAGCTCTATCCGACGCCATTATGAGACTATCGAGTGACGGGGACTTGAGACAGAGATACGCGGAGCTGGGGATCTTGCGCGCAAAGGAGTTTGACCTTCAGTCGTCTCTCGGCAGTTATGAAACCCTGTTTCTGAAAAACCGCCCTGATGATCTTCAAGCCAGGCAAGCTGAGCACGAGCTGTTTGCTGAATGCAGGAAACGGATGGATACCCAACGGCATAGAGGCAACATGGCCTCCGGCGCGCCGACGCCTGCTCAAAAAAGCGCGGCGGCCATTCGGTTCTGCAATCGTCATGCCGCATGGAAGCTTCGGGAGGTTGTGGCGCGCTGGCGGCGTCGCATGCGCCTCGGGTAGGAAGCGCCGTGAGGGCCCCGGCCAGGGGAAAGCGGTGAACGGCCTGCCAGTGCGGCAGCAAAGCCTTCACGAGGGTGGTAATGTTGGACTTAATGACCGGTGCCGGATCAAAGCGAGATGAAGTGAACCTTGTTGTGGTCGTTCCAAGCATGTCTGCAGGCGGCATGGAACGATGCGCCTCAATACTGCTGCAGCATTTTGGCCGGAAAGGGATCCGGCCGCAACTGGTCACAATCTTCGATCGCGAGCCCTTCTACAGGATTCCTCCCGATGTCCCAGTGCATGTCTTGGAGCGGTACTCCCAGCCGGCAGCTTATGGCAGCCTCATCAGCCAGTTTCCGCGGCACGCCGCCCGGCTTTCAAATGAGCTGAATTGGTTCGAAGCCACTGCTTACAAGCTGGCTCTCTTGCTGCAAAAGCAGCAACCCGATGTTATCCTGTCCCAAGGTTTTTACGCTTCTCTGATTGTTTTGATTTCCAGGCATCAGATGCCACGGGACATCAAGATCATCGCCAGCCTCCACAATCAAAAATCCGTCTTCCTTCCAATGTCGCCATATGCCGGTCTCTATGAAGACTTTATTCGGCACTTCTTCAACGATGCGGACAGCGTTGTCACAGTGAGTCGGGGAATTGCACAGGACGGTATCGATAACTACGGTTTGCTTGCTGAAAAAGCAGTGGTGATCCACAATCCGCTGGACCTGGAACAGATTGGACGTCTTGCCCTGGCGCCCGTCACGGAACACACATGCTTCAGCGAAGACGCTCCTGTCCTTCTTTTTGTGGGTCGGCTGACCCGGCAGAAGGGGCTGGATTGCTTCCTCCGCGCCGTGGCTCTGGCGCGGCGGGATATAGAGCTGCGTTGCGTGCTCGTTGGGGACGGTGAGCTGCGCCCCGAGCTGGAAGCGCTCGCCCGGCAGCTTGGGATCACCCAAGAGGTTGTTTTGCTGGGTCAACAGACAAATCCTTTCAAGTTTATGCGTCGCGCTGATTGCCTTATCCTGCCGTCGGTGGTGGAGGGCCTGCCATATGTGATTGCGGAGGCGATGGCCTGCGGCTGTCCGATCATCGCGACCGACTGCGCGCCGGGAGTGCGCGAATTGCTGGCGGATGGCGCTCGCGGCCTTTTGATCCCGCCCGGGGATCCTCACGCCCTGGCTGAAGCGATTTCAAGGGTTCTGCGCGATGACAGGCTGCGCGAAAAATTTCACCGGGCGGGCATCCGGCACGCGCAGGAGTTCGCTGTGGACAAGATTGTGTCCCAATACGAACAGCTCATAAAAGCACATGCAGGCATCATTACACCCTAAGGCGCAGTTGCTCTTTTTCATTCCCACCTTGGAGTCAGGCGGGGCGGAACGGGTCTGCCTGCACTATGTCAATAAACTGAGGCATTATCGTCCGGTCCTGGCGCTGCAACAGGTGCGCGGCCCCCTCTTGCGAGAAGTCGCTGCGGACGTGCGCCTGGTGGGAATTTTTGATGCCGAGGCCGTCGGTCATAAACCACCGCGATCCAGTTGGTTCCGCGGCCGTTTTGAGCAGGTCATGCAAATGGTCAAAGGCTCGCCGTCGGTCGCTTTGAGCAGGGCAAAAGCTCCCTGCTACGTTTATTCCACGCTCTGGCAAGCCCGCAGGCTCTCACTGCTGGCGCGCCGGAACTCCTGCCCGGCCGCCGTAAGTTTCATTACCCTGCCGAATGTCATCACGATTATTGCCAAGGTATTCTTTCAGCGCCGCTTGAAGGTCGTCATAAACGTGCATGACGTCACCAGCCGCATTCTCCAGGAAAGCGGGCTTGAAAGCTATGAGCGCATCCTGTTGAAATGGCTCGTCCGGCGGCTTTATCCGAAGGCAGACCTGATCGTGGCCGTGGCGGAGGGCATCAAACGCGACCTGGTCGACTATTTCGGCATCCCGGCCGAGAAGATTGCGGTGATCAACAATCCCATCGATATCCGCTGGATCCGGGTCCAGGCGGCTGAGCCGGTCACACATCCCTGGCTCAGCAGCAAGGAAGGGCCGCTCGTGGTAGCCGTCGGAAGGCTGGTGAAGCTCAAGGGTTACGATCTCCTGATTCAGGCATTTGCCCGACTCCCTCACCGCCTGAACGCACGATTGATTGTCGTCGGTGAGGGCGCCGAGCGCCCCAGACTGGAACAGCTCATAGAGCAACAGGGGCTGAAGGACCGCGCCGAACTCCTGGGTTTTCAGGAGAATCCCTGGAAATACATGGCACGCGCGGATATGCTCGTCCTTTCTTCCTTGACGGAGGGATTACCCAACGCCATCGGCGAGGCCATGGCTCTGGGGCTGCCGGTCCTGGCGACGGACTGCTCGCCGGGCGTGAGGGAGTACCTGCAGGACGGAGAGGACGGGTTGCTCGTGCCTCCCGGGAATATTGCCGCCCTGGCAGACGGCATGGAGCGCTTGATTACCGACCGCGAGCTGCGCGCACGACTGGCGCAGCGGGCCGGCCGGCGGATAGAGGCCTTCGACCTCCAACGTATCGTTCAAGTCTACGAAGAGGCCCTGGCGCGCGTCATTAGTGTCTGACGGCATGTTTTGGGTGCTGTCAGGCACTAAATCTGCGCGCATCGTTATCGAATGGCCACAAAGCAATCAGCCATCAGCATTCAGCTCGACATGATAGAAGGAAAGCTGCGCCCTCTGATGGAAGATCTGATAGCTGATTGCTGACGGCTGACAGCTTGGGGCGTTTGCTCAGCCGACATTCGTAGCGTATATATGAGTCCTTGGTTTGCTTCCGGCTCGTCCGGATTGTGGGATGAAACGATGCATGACGAACAGATAAGAATCATGCAGGTCATCACGCGCTTGAACATCGGCGGGCCATCGGTTGTCGCACTGCTGACGGCGGCCCATTTCAACAACGATCGCTATTCATCCACGGCAGTCACGGGAGTGGCGGCATCCCAGGAGGGCGATATGCTGGATGCTGCAGCAGGGCTGGGTGTGACTCCGATCGTTATTCCCGAGCTCCAGCGGGAAGTCCGGCCACTCAAGGACCTGACGGCATTCTGGAAGCTGTTCCGTCTGATCCGAAAACAAAAGGTTCATGTCGTCCACACCCACATGAGCAAGGCCGGCGCCCTGGGCAGACTTGCCGCCTGGCTGAATCGGACACCCGCCATCGTTCATACCTACCATGGCCACGTTTTTGAAGGATATTTCTCCCCGGGGAAGACATGGCTGATTGCCTGCATGGAGAGACTCGCGGGAAGGCTGACCGACCGGGTGCTGGTGCTCAGTGAAATCCAGAGACGCCAGATCTGTGAGAGGTACCGGATCGTCCCGCCGGACAAGGTTTCTGTCGTGCGTCTGGGCTTTGATCTCGCGCTTTTCGACTCCGCGCGCCGCGAGGCCGCCGCCCGCGGACGGGGAATGTTTCGGGAGAAGCACGGAATTCCACAAGATGCTTTCCTGGTCGGCATCGTCGGCAGGCTGGCTCCGATCAAGGATCACGGAACCTTCCTGCTGGCTGCCGAGCAGATCTGCCGGCATCAGCCCGACCGCAGCTGGAAGTTTGCGCTCGTCGGTGACGGCGAGCTCCGTTACTCGCTGGAGCAAGAGGCCCAGAAGCTGGGGATTGAGGATCGCATTGTATTTACCGGCTGGGAAAAGGAGATGGCTCATGTCTACCCCGACCTGGACCTGCTAGTCTTAACCTCGCGAAACGAAGGCACACCGGTAGCGGTGATTGAGGCAATGGCCGCAGGCAGGGCGGTCATCGCCACGGCCGTGGGCGGGGTGCCCGAAGTGCTCATCGACGGTGAAACCGGCCTTCTGATCCCCCCTCAGGCGCCGGATGTCCTGGCCGAGAAGATCCTCCTGCTCGCCGGCGATCCGGATCTGCGGCTGCGTCTGGGGCAAAAGGCCAGAGAGCATGTCATGGCCTGCTATGACAGGAACCGGCTGTTGAGCGAATTGGAGCGAGTTTACCAGGAGCTCCTTGCCCGGTCCGCGCATAAGCTGGTGAAATAAGGCGGCGCCCGGCGAAACGTAAGGTGTGGCAGCGGGGAGCCGTGCTATGATTTATCCGACCGAGGGCGCCATGGAATATCAGGAAATCGAACGCACGATCCAATTCATCCTCAATCAGCAGGCCCAGTTTGCCTCAGATATCCAGCAGCTGCGGGAAATCCAATCGGAACAGCAGGGGCAAATCTCCAAGCTTAACGATGCCTTGATTACAGTCACCGGGGTCATTGGGCAAATAGCAAAGATGCAGGAGGAACTGGCAGCGGAGTTTGCCAGGCAGAAGGCGGAGTTCGACCGGAGGCAGACAAAACTCGAAGAACGCCACGCACAACTCGAGGAACGCCACGCAGAACTCGAGGAGCGCTTCAACGCTTTCGTGCTGTTTATGGAAAAATACCTCAGCGACAAAGGGAATGGCCACAAGTCAAAGGCATGAGTAAGCTTGCCGGCAGCCCTCAAGGCCGGGTGCTGTAACCTGTGAACGATTGGCAACGGCGCCGCAAGTTATGGAAATTCAGAGCCGCGATCGTGAGATCGCGGAATGAATCAGCATTTCGGGTGCGCTGCGGAGCCTACCTCTTTTGGAGGCGCTTGATGAGCTGGATCTGGCCGGCGTGGTAGACGTCGTGGAACGCCACGCCCATGACCATCTCGGCCAGCGTCCATTTTTTCCTGGCGCTCATTTCCTTCATTCTTTTGGGCGGAAGCTTGGCAACGGCCTCCCACAGCAGCCAATGCTCCCGCTCGAGAAGCGCCACATCCTGTTTCCAGGCGCCCAGTCCTTCCGTGCCCGGGCGAACGAACCAGTTGCTGCCGGAACAGGCGAAAGAACCTCGTTTTTCTCCGGTGATTCTGCGGCGTACGGCGTATTTCGAGTAGGCGGCATGCAGCGCAATCTCCCAAATGTTGTGGCGGCCCGCCGCGGGGCGCCAGTTGGCCTGTTCGGGAGTAAGCCCCCGGACCGCGCCGCGCAGGTTGGTTCCATGCCAGGCGGTCCTGCCGAAGCCCTCATCCAGCATGCGCAGCAGTTGTCTTGCCGATAGCACTTCTGATCTCTTGCCCGTATCCATTAACGGCCTCCCTGGTTGACGAGTTGGCCGCGAACAAATTCCACTGCCTCCGCAGCCAGCCGGACCGACTCCATGGCCGCGTCGCGCGTGTAAATCCGCGCGGGAATGCTGTCGGGGAGGCTGTTCGGGTACCGCGTTGGGACGTAATATCCGTCCAGGATGGACCACCGCTTGACGAGTTCGTCAAATTCCGGCTGCCAACGCGCCGCGTTGCGGCAGAGTCTCTCGATGGAATGACCCATCACTATCTCCTCGCCTTGCGCGTATATGAAGGCCTTGATTGCCTTTTCGGCAACCTGCTGCGCCAAAAAGCAGGCGATGTGATACCCGCCGCGCGCCGCCAGATCCTGCGCCCAGCGCAGGTCTTCCTCAGCCTGCTCCAACCACCGCTTCCCCTCATCCAGCGCTTCTCTTCTCATACAGCACTCTCTCTTCCCCAAGGATGCGCTTCATGAACGGCCGGTCTCTCATGCCCTCGAATTCTTCCGGCGTGTAACACAAAATATCCAGGTCGACGGGCGCCGCCAGGAGCGAATAAAGCCTGCGCAGGCGCTCCAGTATTCCCTCGGCCGTTTTCATAACAACCAACAGATCCAGGTCGGTGAACAGGTCCGCGCGGCCTCGGGCATAGGAGCCGAACAGGCTGATGCGCTCTACTTCTTCCATGGCCGAGAGAGAGGCAACGATGCGCTCGAGCGATTCCTGCAGGTCTCGCCCATACGAGGCTCGCGCCGCCGCGATCCGCTCTATATCATGCATGGGTGATTGTCCCGTGCCCATTATCATTCTGTAGCGCACGCAACTTCAAGCCTGCCGTGACATCAGGCTGTGTGCCTGAAGTGTCCGAAGTATCGCCCCCTGTGGCCGCCATCCCCCTAACCACCATGCACCATGCACCATTCGCTTCCTCGTTACAACAGACGCACCGAATCGGCCGTCAGGGTGACGGCGCCGAAGTCCTCTTCCACAAGGCCCGTCAAAACATACGGCCGCGAGCGGTTCAGCATATGGCAGAAACGCGCGTAGGTTTTAGGGAAAAAGGTCGTTTCATAGAGCGCGCTCGTGTCCTCGAAGCTGATGAACTCCATCGGCTCGTCGTTTTTGCTCGTCACCACCTTGCCGCTCACCCACCAGCCGACCGTGGTCACGCGCCGCCCCACATGGCGGCCCAAATCCGCGGCGCGCACATGCCTCAGCCGCGCAAGGAGCTCCCGATAAAGCGACAGCGGGTGCCGGCTGATCAGGAAGCCGAGGGTTTCCAGTTCATGTTCCAGCACGGTGCGCGCACTGTAGCATGGGACCCGCGGCGCCGCGATCGGGCCCGCGTCCTCGAAAAGCGAGCGCACCACGACCCGGCGCGCGGCCTTCGACTCGTGCCAGGCCAGCGTTTTCCAGATCATTTCGGGCCGTGTCGCCCCCCGGGCAATGCTGTCCAGCGCGCCGGCCTTGACCAGGACTTTCACGTCCGAAGGCTCGATGTCCACTCGGGCGAGGAAGTCCTCCAGCGACGCAAAAGGCCGTTTCTTGCGCGCTTCCAGAATGGCCGCCAGCGCGGCCTCCTTGAGTCCCTTCAGCTGCATCAACCCCACCCGCAGCGTCCGGTCCTTGCCCCAGTACTCTTTCCGGCTCTCGTTCACGTCGGGCAGCAGCACGCGCAGGCCCATGCGCCGCGCCTCGGAAACATAGGCAAACGGCGAGTAATAGCCCCCCTGGTTGGTGAGGACGGCGGCGATGAACTCGGCCGGGTGGTGCGCGCGCAGCCATGCGGATTTGTAGGAAACCAGAGCGTAGGAAGCCGAGTGCGGCTTGCAGAAGGAATATGCCGAAAAACTCATGATCATGTCCCAAACCCGATCGACCGTCTCTTGCGACACGCCGCGCGCGGCCGCGCCTTGGTAGAACATTTCTTTGTAGTCCTCGAGCTTCTTTCCCGCGCGTTTTTTGGCAATGATCTTGCGCAGCAAATCGGCGTCTACTGCGTTGAATCCCGCCATCGCCATGGCGACGCGCGAGACGTCTTCCTGGTAGACCATGATGCCGTAGGTCTCGCTCAGCACCTCGTCCAGGATCGGATGAAGCGGCTGGTACGAACCGCCGCGCAGCCGCCGGACGTATTCACGTATATAGGTGTTCGCCGCCGGGCGGATGATCGAGCTGTGGATCACCAGGTGATCGAAGTCCCCGGTGCCGCATTTCTGCTGCAGCTGCCTCATCGCCGGCGATTCGACGTAGAACACGCCCACCGTATCCCCTGTGCGGAGCAGCTCCCTGGTTTTGGGATCCGACGTGGGGTCCCAGCGGGCATAATCGATGATGACGCCGCAGTTCTCGCGTATCGCGGCCAGCGCATCGCGGATCACCGCCAGCGAGCGGTTCCCGAGCAGGTCGATCTTCACCAGCCCGGCGTCCTCCGCCTGGTCCTTTTCCCACTGGATGATCTGAACGCCCTTGGGCGCCATCTCGACCGGCACATGGCGGTCGATCCGGTCGGGAACGATCACCACGCCGCCGCAGTGCACCGACATGTTGCGCGGATAACCGTCCAGCTTCACCGCCCACTGTAGGATCTCGGGCCAGGGCTCCTTGAGGTCCATGTCCTTGAATACGGGGTCGTGCATGACATACTCCGGCAGATGACGAATGGACCAGAAGTAGCCCATGCGCTCGGTGACGGCTTTGATCTCCTGTTCCGGCAGGCCGTATACTTTGGCGACCTCCCGCACCGCGGCGCGGCAGCGAAAGCCGACGTGATTGGAAATCATGGCCGAGCGTTCGGGGCCATACTTGCGGAAGACATACTCCAGGACCTGGTCCCGCTCGTCCCATGGAAAGTCGACGTCGATGTCTGGAGGATCGGACCGGCCCTCGTTGAGGAAGCGCTCGAAAAAAAGATTGTGCGTGATCGGCTCGACGTGGGTGATCCCCAGGCAGTATGAGACCAGGCTGGCCGCGGCCGAGCCGCGCCCGCAGGTGCGCGCCGACTGGCGGACGATGTCGCGCACCACCAGGAAATAAGGCGCAAAGCCCTTGTCCCGGATGATCGCCAGCTCGCGCTCCAGCCGCTTCACCACCGATTCCGACAGCTCGCCGTAGCGCTCCTCGGCCCCGCGGTAGCACTCTTCGCGCAGGTGCTCGAAGGCGGCTGAAGCGTCGAGCCCTTCAAATGCGGGGAACGCCAGCTGCCCGATGCCCAGGTCGGCGGAGCACTCAGCGGCGATCCGGAGAGTGTTTTCCATGGCCTCGCCCAGGTGCGGGTAGCGGCGCGCCATTGCCTCCGGCGGCTTCAGCCAGCGGTCGTCGCTCACCACCTCCTCGGGCGGAACGCGCGAAAGAGACGCGTTCAGATCGATGGCGCGCAGGAGGCGGTGCAGCGGGAATTCGTCCCGGTCGACAAAATACACGTCGTTGGCCGCCACCGGCGGGACACCGCTCGCGCGGGAAAAACTCAGGAGCGGTGGTTCCATCCGCGGATCGGCCAGCTCTACATAGAGGCCGCCGGTGCCGTTCTGCCGTGCCAGCGCCTCGAGCAACGGCACATGATCGCTCAGGACGATCAGCCCCTCACGATCCTCCAGCAACCCCTGCCGCAGGCTGAAGCCGGATTTCAGGTGGCGCTGCGAAATGATCCGGCACAATGCCGCGTAGCCGTCGCGGTTGCGCGCAAGCAGGACCGCCCGCTCCGCGTTGTCGCGCACTTCCGCCCCGACAATGGGGCGCAGGCCGTGCTCCGCCGCACATTGCAGAAACCAGACCAGGCCGTAGAGACCGTTGAGATCGGTCAGCGCCATGGCGGGCATGCCGCGCTGCAGTGAAGCGCGCACCAGGTCCTCGATCCGGCTGGCGCCGCGGCAAAACGAGTAGTTGGAATGTACGTGCAGGTGCACAAACATTATTCGCCTAGGTGAAGATCTAAAAAACAGCCACGGATTCCACCGATTTGCACGGATTGGGGCCGGAAAGAGTCTGTACTACTAAGCCCCAATTTCTTGCCTTTTTGGCAAGAATATTTTCACCGCAGAGCCGCGGAGAGCGCAGAGATACACTGGGATGATTGAACGAGCTTTTGCCACCCCCTGAAGGGTGTGCCCGCATGCGGCAGGAAAGCTCGTGCCATCTACCCTCGTTTTTCTATTTCCCCAATCTCTGCGTTTTCCCTGCGTCCTCCGTGCCTCTGCGGTTTGCTTTTTCTTTGGTTGCGGCTATGCCGCTCCAGGTAATCCGTGGCTGTTTTTCTGACCACAACCTATTTTCGAAACAGAGCACGGAGGGGCCGTAGCGGCGGCGGAGCAGGTCGAGCGCCGACTCGAGTCTCGCCTGGCGCAGCGTTTTCGCGTCGGCGAACAGGTCGAGCTGCACCGGCCCGCGGGCGATGTCCGTCAACCTCAGGGACAGGCGGCGCACGCGCGTGCGCCGCGTCAGAACCCTCTGCATCAGGCGGCCGGCGCGCGCGTAGAGCACGGCCGACGATTGGGCCGGCGGGACCAGCTTTTCGGCCCCGCTCGCCTGGCGGCAGTCGGAGTGCCGGATGCGCAACTCCATGCGCCCGGCCCTGTGCCCGTCCTGCCGCAGCCTTTCCCCTGCCCGGGCGCACAGCTCGGACAGCACGCCCCTCAGCAACTCCCAGTCGTTGCTGTCCTCGGACAATACCTTCTCTTCTTCGACCGCCGGGACCGCGCGCGGCGGATGGACCGGCGTGTTGTCGATCCCGAGCGCGTGCCGGTGGAGCAGGAATCCGAGCCGGCCGAAGGCCAGCGCCAGGCGCTCCGGCTTCATCGCGGCCAGTTCGCGAATGAGGCGGACATTCAGCTCATCGAGCAACTCCTGCGTTTTCGGTCCCACGTCCGGCAGCAGGCGCACCGGCAGCGGAGCGAGAAAACAACGCTCGTCGCCGGGATGGACGTCCTGCAGCCCCACGGGCTTGCTCACAACGGACGCGATCCTGCTGACCATCTTGTTGGCGGCCACGCCGATCGAGGTCTCCAGGCGCAGGCGCTGCCGGATCTCCTTCTGGGCGCGCCACGCCGCATCGCGCGGCGGACCCCAAAGCCGGCCGGTGCCCGTAATGTCGAGGTAGGCATGGCCGTAGCCCGAGGGCTCGAAAACGGGCGAAAAGTCCGTCAGGACCCGGCACATGGCCCGCGAAGCCCGCGCGTAAAGCGGCTCGTTGGGCGGGACGACCACCGCATCACGGCAGTAGCGCTTCGCCCTGGCCAGGACCATCCCCTTGCGGACGCCCGCATCCCAGGCCTCCTGCGACAGCGCCATCACGATCGAGCGGGAAGGCCCCAGCGGCGCCACCACCACGGGGCGCCGGCGCAATTCCGGATGCACCAGCCGCTCCACCTCCACCGCAAACGCCGCAATGTCAACGTGAATAATCTCTCGCTCCATCGGACAAAGCTCTCAGCTCTCAGCTATCAGCTGTCAGCAATGGCAGTCGATAACTGGTGACTCCTTAGCAGCTCCAGCAGCATCTCAGCGTTGATCGCGGCCTGCCCCCGCCACGGGTTGTTCATCACAACCAGCACGCGCCCGCTCTCCTCCTCCAGCCGGCGGATCTCCGGCAGGGCGGCCGCCAGCTCGGCGCGGCTGTAAAGATAGTTGTGCTGCGAAGAACCGTCCCCCCGGATCCAGCGCGACTGGTTCCGCCCCTGAAACCGCACGTATGCCAGGGGCGCCGTGGCGCAATAGAAAGTCTTCTCGCACAGGCTCATGCCGCCGTCGACACAAGCCAGGGCGATTTGCTGTGCTGCCAGGTGCCGCGCGGCACGCGGCGCCAACCAGTCGGAACACCCGAACTCGGCCACCAGCGGGATGCCATCCAGCAGATCCCGCAGGCCGCACAGGCGCTGGAAATTGTCGCGAATAAAGGCAAAATCGGGACCGAAGCGCGCAAGCGCCCCGCTTAACCGGCCCGCTTCTTTCAGGGGCCAGAGCGCCGCCGTAAACCGGCGCGCCAGATCGCCATTTTCTTCCCGGCCCTCCACCAGCCGGAAAGGGACTCGAAAAACGAACTGCAGGAGCCCGCCGGACTCTTCGATAAGCTGTTGAATTGTAGAAGCTTCCGGGATCCGATAGTAAGTGAAGTTCAGCTCGCAGCAGCCGAAATGCCGGCTGTAGTACTGCAGCCAGAGGGCCGGGTCGAGGCTCGCGGGATAGAACACGCGCAGCCAGTCCCGATACTGAAACCCGCTGGTCCCGACAAGGATCATATCCCCAACCCGGACAAGCCGGAACCAAAGAAGTGCCTTATGCATGCGGCACGAATATTAGATGAGTAAGGGCCTCAAGCTTTCAGCCGTCAGCAATCAGCCTGCCATGAAGGTGCACGGCATTCCTGCTGCAGGTCCAGCTGAATGCTGATAGCTGACGGCTGATAGCTTGGTGGCCACTACATACCAAACCTGCTCAGATTTAGTGTTTGACGGCACACAAAACATTCGTCAGACACTAGAATAGGTGAAGATTAGGTGAAAGTCAAGGCGATTCGCAGACCAAATCCTGTGGGCGGGGGCCTCCTGGCCCCCGCGCTGCAGTGTTTCGCAGGTCGCCGATCGAAAAATTACAGGACCGTTGAATAAATTTGTAATTTCGATTATTCTATTTTTCCGAAAGTTGATTTTTACGAAAGAAGAAAACGAATATGCCACAACAGGAAAAAACCATCAGCAAGCTGGTCCGGCCGCTGGCAAAGGGACAGATCACCTTGCCCATTGAGTTCCGGCGCCGCCTGCAGATCGATGAAGGCACAATTCTGAACCTCACACTGAAAGGCGGCCGGATCGAGATCGTCCCGCTGCGACCAGTTCCTCAGGAGGAGAGCCTGAGAGACTACAGCGCGGATGAAATCGAACGCTTCCTTGAAGAAGATCGTCTTGACGCGAACACGGCCGCCAAGATACGTCGGTTGCTCGGGCGAAAGAAGGCTTCGTGACCGGTCCTCCCCGCATCTTCCTGGACGCCAGCGTCTGGATCGCCGCGGCAGGTTCTGCCAGGGGAGCCTCCGCCGCGGTTCTGGACTTGTGTCACCGTGGAAATGCAGTTGCCGTCGGCAGTCGCATTGTTTTGCTTGAAGCTGAGCGCAACATTCGCACCAAACTCGGCGAGGAAGCGCTGCTTCGGTTCTATCAGCGAATTGGCTGGCTGGAGCTGGAAGTGGCTGAATCTCCGACCGCAGAGGAGATGGCGGCCGCTGATAAAGCGGGAGTGGAATATTTGTTGACATTTGACCGGCGGCACTTTTTCTCTGATCGGGTAACGAATGCCCGCCTTCAGTTTCGAATCATAACGCCGGGCGACTTTTTGCGTACGTTATTGCGATGACATATGGAGTGTGGCTCATGCCGAGCAAACCGCTGCCGATAAACCGTGTCTATTTATCGCATCAGATTTACGAGCCGGCGTTCGACGATGCCGGCGAAATGCTGTTCTACGTGCGGGTCGTGGATGCGAAATACGGCATCGTGCGGCAATGCCTGAATACCGGACTGGCCCAGACGATCGCCACGGAACCGATGCCCCGGGGCACCGTGGGGTACGGCGGCGGAATCTTCGCCGTGCGCGGCAACCTGCTGATATACGCCGCGAAAGACTGCCGGCTATACGGCATCGACCTTTCAACCGGCGAGCAATGGGCGGTCACCCCTGCAACCGAGGGCGTCGCGGCGCCGTCCATCTCGCCGTGCGGCCGCTTCGTCGCTTTCCTGTGCGAGTTGGACGGGCGCTGCAACGTCCTTGTCACGCGGACGGATGGCAAGGCCCTGCTGCGCGGCCAGTGGGGCGTCGTCGATGTCGAGGATGCGCGCTCAGGAGCATCCCATCTGGTCGAGGCCGGTGTGGCCGACATGAGGCGGATCGCAATCATGGGGGCGAGCGCCGGCGGGTACACGACGCTCATGGCGCTGACGCAGCAGCCGGATTTCTGGACTGCGGGGGTCTCTCGGTCTTCGGCATCGGCGATCTCTACGAGCTGAAACAGGGATCGCACCGCTTTGAGATCAACTACGAAGAGTACCTGCTCGGCAGCTTGCCCGACACCAGCATGGTCTGGAAAGACCGCTCGCCGCTGCGTCACGCGGCGAAGGTCTGCGCGGCGGTCCTGCTCCTTCACGGCACGGAGGACAAGGCGGTGCCGCACCGGCAGTCGGTCGATTTCGCCGAAGCGGTGCGGCGCGCCGGAGGAATTGCCGAGCTGGTGTCCTATGAGGGAGAAGGTCACGGATTCCAGAAGGAAGGCAATCGCCGCGACATGATCGAGAAGATAGAGCGATTCCTGGACAAGTACGTGCTTTTTCTGCAGAACTGAGGCAGGGGCGAGGTCGGCCCCGCCCCTGCCTTTTGTCACCTTAGAAGTAATACTTCAACGCCAGCTGCATCTTGCGCGAGCTGCTGCTGATGCTGTCTCGAATTCGGCCGAATGTCGAACTCGTCACAGTAAGAGTCGGGAAGCCGAAGGTCGGCGTGTTGGTCAGGTTGGTGAATTCCGCCCGGAATTCCAGGTAGTTGGACTCTGATACAGAGGTCTTCTTCAAGATGCCGAGGTCCATATTGAATCCGGCCGGACCGCGGAAGTAGTTGCGGCCGGTGGTGCCCATGGCGCCGGCCGCAGGAGTACTGAAGGTGGCCCGCTCGGTCGGATTGAAGTAAAAGACATAGCCGACCGGGTCATCATACACCTGTCCGGTGGCCCGGTCGCAGCCGGTGCAGTTTGCCGGGGTCTGCACGATGTTGCTCATGGTGCTAGATCCAGAGTAGACCGTCATCGGCCGCCCGGTCTGGATGGTGGTAAAGCCGGTCACCTGCCACCCTCCGACGATATTGCCGAGAGCGCCGCTGCTCAGCCACCGCTTGCCTGTTCCGACCGGCAGCTCATAGGTCCATCTCCCCTGCAGGACGTGGGTGCGGTCAAAATCGGAAAGAGCGTAATTGAGCCGCCGGTTGTAGATGTCAAACGGCGTGCTCGAGGCGGACTGAGCTGAGCCCGTGCTGACTCTCGTGAAGATGGGATCGAACGACCGCGTATCGAGTGATTTGGAGAGGGTATAACCGACCAGGAACGAGAGGCCTTCCTGAAATGATCGCTCCAGCGTGAGTACCATGCCGTGGTATGTCGAGTAATCATTCGAATCGATCACGGCTATCCCCCCGGTAAACTGCGGGAACGGGATAAAGAAATATGGTCCGAGTCCTGCGAGGTCCGGGATGGACCGGCCGCCCTGGATGCGGCTGTTGATGGAAGAGGCGATGGCCGCCACCGAGTTGAGATTCAGATCGGGCGTGAAGAGGCGGCGAACCATATCGGATCCGGTTTCCGTGGAAAGGCGCCGCGTGTCCGGCAGCAGCAGCTGGTTCATCAGAGCGCTCTGGCCGTTGGCTTTCACAATGTTGAAAGCGTCCAGGAAGCCGTTGTTGCGGATCTCCACCTGGTTGACGTTATAGGCGCCGAACAGGCCGACGCCGCGCCTTCCGATGTAGGAGATCGAGGCGACTGTCCGGTTAAGAACCTCGTGCTGGATGCTCAGCGACCACATGTTGGTCTTGGGCATGCGGAAGTCGGGATCCATCACCGTCTGGAAGTTGCTGGATAGCGCCGGAGGCGTCAGTCCGTCAATCGGCCGCACGCCTGCCGGAGGAGCCAGTGTGGGTATATTGGTTAGCCGGCCGCCTGCCTGGCCGTAATCCGTATTGATTACACCCAGAGCCTGTCCCGGATAACTCTGATAGATCGCCGAGGATATGCCGAAGGTGCTGATACGGTCGTATGCCAGCCGATAGTTGGCTCTGACTGAAGTCTTGCCCTTGCTGAACGGATCCCATGCGATCCCGATCGAAGGCGCCCAGTTGTTGCGATCGCTGTTGTACATCTCTCCGGGCTGCCAGCGAATGGTATTACTCGGGCCGTAACCGACCTTGACCGGCAAGTTGGGAGCAAAGACACGGTTCTCGGGATTGCTCGGAGTCAGCTTCATTTCCAATCGCAGCCCGAGGTCCACCGTCAGGTTCCTGCGCACCTTCCATGTATCCTGCCAGTAAAAGTCGATCTCCGGATAGCGAGCGTCGAATTCAAACAGTGTCCCCCCCGGGGCGTAGTTATCGCCGGCTGCGACGAAACCCTGGCTAATCGATCCAACCCGCGCCAGCAGGAAGTTGATACCTCGCTGCAGGGCCGGCCGGTCATATGTCGTGTTGATGTCGGTCGGAATCTTGAATGTGGTTGGATCGACCGTATTGGTGGTAGTGCTGAAATTTACCTGGGGAGTCACGTTCAAACCGGCCACGGAGCCGCGGATATCCGTGTGTTTCTGGAGGCGGATGTTGACGCCGGCTTTGAAAACATGCGCGCCCCGAATGTAGCTGAAATTGTCCACGACCTGGTAAGTGTCAATCGTCCTCAGGTTTCCGACGAGGGAGGTTTCAGGCATGGTGATATCGCTGAACACGAGCTCCGGTTTCGTCGGATCCGCCGTGGGCGTGATGAAATCAAACTTGAAGTGGTTCTGGCCCACGACCAGCTCGTTGGTGATCAGCGGGCCCGGGCTCCAGCGCCAGTTGGCCGCCCAGTTGTATGGCCTGCGTACCGTGTCGACCCAACAAGGAAGGCCCGGAAACGGCGGCTCGCCGCCGTTCACGCGGTCGCAGACCGTGTCCTGCTGGCCCCAGGAAATACGCCCAAAGAGCGTATTGCGCGCATTAAGCACGTGGTCGATTTTGACCGTAGCGTCGTATTGCTTTTCTTTTTGCAGCGCTGTGAAATTGTAGCCGGCAATATTCAGGCCGTCGCCGCGGGAAAAGTCGTTGGGAAGAGGAGTCTTGCCGACCCTCGCCTGGGTGATCGAACTCAATCCCAGGGCCTGCGGGTCGTTGGTCGCCACGCTGTAGCTGCCGACGTTCACTCCTGGGAGCACATTACCCGAGGAATCGACCGATGCGCCGGTCACACCGGCCGGTTGGTTCCGGCCCCCTTTGACATACCGCCAGTTCCCCTTCCTTGCCTCGCTGGTGTAAACGAGGCGTTGGGGATTTGACGATTCACGCGCCCGCAACCACTGCCAGTTGGTGAAGAAAAACGTCCGGTTCTTCACGATCGGACCGCCGACGCTGAATCCCGGGATGTGCTGCACGAACTGGCGCTTGCCTACAGCGGTAAGGTTGTTCTGCCACTCGTTGGCATTGAAGCTGGGCGTCCGGTAGAACCAGAAGACGCCGCCATGGAACTCGTTGCCGCCGGAGCGCGTGACCATGGCCACCTGCGCGCCGCTGCTGCGGCCATACTCGGCGGTGAAGTTGCTGGTCAGGACGCGAAACTCAGCCAGCGAGTCCGGATTGGTGCGCAGGGGCGAGAAGTTGCTCCCTCCGGCGCTCGTCTCGTTGGTGTCGATGCCGTCCAGCGTGAAGTTAAACGCACGGTCGCGCGCGCCATGGACGTGGGAGCCGCCACCGGTGTTGGCGCCTGAAACTACTCCCGGTTGTGTGTCTACGAGCGCCAGCGGGTTGCGCCCGCGGGTCCCGACGATCGGGAGCGCCTGAAGGACCTTTTGTTCCACGATGCTGCCGATGTTTCCGGAGGTGCTGGTCTGCACGAGCTCGGCCGCGTCCGTTACGGTAACAGTCTCCGACGTCTCTCCCAGCTGGAGTGTTACGTTAATCGTCGTCGGCTGGCCGATGGTGACGCGGTTGCCGGTCAGCGCCGCCTTCTTGAAGCCCGACAGCTCGACCGTCACCGTGTAGACGCCGACCTGCACGGCTTCGAAAACATAGGTTCCGCTTGCGCTCGAAACGGTCTGGAAGGAGACGTTCGTCCCTTCGTTGATCAGCGTCACCGAAGCGCCGGGGACTACCGCACCCGATGGGTCGGTGACCACGCCCGTCACCTTCGACGTGGTGCCCTGCCCCCACGCCAGAGCCGCGAGCGCCATAAAGATAAGAATGCCTGTCGCGAATCTGTTTCTTTTCATGATTATCCTCGTTGAAAGGTCAACTGAAGCAGCTTTCTGCCAGGGAAGCGAAGCCAACGCCACGGCCCGCGGCCGCCCTTCCAGCGTCTGCCTCCAATTTGATTAATATCACCGTAACGCAATGAATTGTCAATTATAAGATTATGCCCCATTAGTTCGTTGGCGTTCAGCCAGGATTTGGAGTGCGGCGGCGTGACGCCGCTTTGTGTTACGAAGTTGTCACGGCTGAGCCCCAAGCAAAACAAAGCCCTGTCATGCCAGCGCCGTCCAAAGTAATATCACCGTGCACGAAGGAGTGGATAAGGAGGAAAGGTATCGATGAAGGTCAAGACCACGGTCATGTTGTGTCTGCTCGTTGTGATCGCGGCCGGCGGGACGTCCGCAGCGCAGGAAAAGCCCGATCTGGACATTGAGAAAAGGATCGTTGAGTACCTGAAGGCGAACGTAAAGCCCGGCCAGCCGGTGATCGTGTCGGACTTATACAACAACATCTTCAAGACGCCCGAGGAACGGAAGGTGCTGGACCGGCTGTTCAACACCTTCTTCAAGATCCCTCTCTTTGTCGCCCAGTACAGGGCCGGCGCCAACGAGATCCCGACCCTCGCCGACATTGCCCGTCAGTTCAACCTGCCCGTCGAGGGTGAGGCGTCGATTCTGCTGACGATTATCGACAGCGACCCGCGCGTGCCCAAGTTCATGCAGCGCGACCCGGCAACTGGCGAGATCATTGCGGTCGACATCGAAGCCGTCAAGAAAGACAAGCGCTTCGGCCAGGCGCTCGAGCGCACGCTCATCGGCTGGGCCGGCAAGGACGCGCCGCCGTTCCGGATCGGGCTTTTCGACGGAACGACGCTGGCCTCAGAGGACCTGAGAGGCAAGAGCTACCTGCTCTATTTCTGGTTCACGGGCTGCCCGCCCTGTGTGAAGATTTCGCCTCATCTGGTGCAGCTGCAGGAGAACTTCGGCGCGCGCGGCTTTACGGTGGTCGGCGTCAACGCGGACCGTTTTCTTGAACTGGAGGCAACCGACGAGCAGAGAACCGCCTATATAAAGAAGGCCGGATTCACCTTTCCCGTCGGACATCTGAACAAGGAGATGCAGGAGGCATACGGGAACGTAAACTTATACCCCACCTTGTTTCTGGTGAATTCAAACGGCGTAATTGACAAGCATTATCTAAACTATCAGGCCTATGAGGCGCTCGCGCAGGACATCGAAAGCATGTTGACGGCGGGGCAGCCCTGATACGGATATCTTCGGCGCCGGGCGGGAGCCCGGCACACACAGGACCTCCTATCGCGAAAGGCGCCGAGTTGGTGTAATATCTCCGCGCTTTGATCAACGAGGTGAGAAATGCGGCTGGAAAAATTCGAAATGGAGCGCATGCAGTCGACCTGGGAAAACCGGGTGGAGTACAACCTTTCCGAGAGCAGCGTGCATCCCATGAGCGTGCGCGAGCTCATCGCGGATCCGATCTTTCACGAGCGATTGCTCAACATGCCGCTGGCATACAACCAGAGCAACGGCACCGACGAGCTGCGTTCGAGTATTGCCGAGTTTTATCCCGGCGCCACGCTTGATCACGTGGAAGTTACCAACGGCGGGAGCGAGGCCAATTTTGTCACGGTTTTTTCCATGCTGGAGCCGGGGGACGAGGTCATCGTCCTGCTGCCGAACTACGGCCAGATACCGGGCCTGGTCAACAGCCTCGGCATGATCGTCAGAAAGTCGACGCTGCGCGAAGAGCGCAGTTGGGCGCCGGACCTCGCCGAGCTGGAATCGCTGGCCTCTCCGCGCACCAGGATGATCGTTGTCACCAATCCCAACAACCCGACCGGCGCCATTCTGACCACGGCGGAAATGGACGCTATTGTGGCGCTGGCTTCAAGAAGCGGCGCCTGGATTCTGGCGGACGAAATCTACCAGGGTTCCGAGCGCGACGGCAAAACGACCGCGACCTTCTGGGATAGATACGACCGCGTGATCATCACCAATGGGCTCTCCAAGGCCTTTGGCCTGCCGGGGCTGCGCATCGGCTGGATCGTCGCGCCGACGGACATCATCGCAAAGATGTGGTCCTATCATGATTACACAACCATCGCGCCGGGTACGCTGAGCGACACGCTGGCGCGCATTGCGCTCTCCGCCGAATGCCGATTGCGTTGCTGGGAGCGAACGCGCGGCATCTGCCGGGAGAACTTCCCGCTGTTCCGCGAATGGGTGGAGGGCCACGGCGCGCTGTTCCGGATGGTTGAGCCCAGGGCGGGAGCCATCGCCTACGTTCGCTACCACCTGCCGATCAACTCCACGCAACTTGTTGAGCGGCTGCTAAAAGAGAAGAGCGTGCTGGTGGTGCCCGGCGATCATTTCGGCATGGATCATTACCTGCGGGTCGGGTACGGCCCGCCGCCTGTTTATCTGCGCGAGGCTCTCGATCGCGTTCACGAAATTATGGAGTCGATAGCCATTTCCAGGCCGCGAGGATAGGAAACGCGCCACGCAGACACCGGCGATGATGAAAAAGGACATCCGGCAGATCAACTTCGCATTTCTCGGGTTCGGGCATGTGGGGCAGGCCTTTGCGCGGCTCCTGCTTCGCCGCCGCAGGTGGCTGATGCGGGAGTATGGTCTGGACTGGAGGATCACCGGCATCGCCACGCGCAGTCATGGCCTGTGCATCGATCACAACGGGCTCCCCATGCAGAAGATTCTGCGCTCGTGGGGGCGGAGATCAGACCTGGCCAAATTTCATGACGGCCCTGCATGCCCATCCCCCGCCGATCTCATCCGGCAATGCGGCGCGGATGTCCTCTTCGAGATGACGGTCCTGGACCTGAGCGGTGAGGCCGCAGCGACTTACATCCGCGAGGCCCTGAAAGCGGGCCTGCACGTGATCACCACCAACAAGGGTCCGGTCGCCACCCGGTTCCGCTCGCTTACGCGACTGGCCCGCCTGCGCCGGGTGCGCTTTCTGTACGAAGGCACTGTCATGGACGGCGCGCCGGTTTTCAACCTGGTGCGCAGCACCCTTCCGGGGACGCGTATCCGTTCGCTGCGCGGCATCATCAACAGCACGACCAACTATATTCTTACCCAGATGGAACAGGGCGCCCAATTCGAGGCGGCCTTGCGCTATGCGCAGGAGCAGGGCATCGCCGAGGCTGATCCGTCCCTGGACCTCAACGGCTGGGACGCAGCCGCCAAGCTCTCGATTCTCATTCAGGCGCTGATGGGCGGGAACACGGCGCCGGCGGACATCCGGCGCCAGGGAATATCCGAGGAGACGGGCCGGCTGGTGCGTGCGGCGGTGCGGCGCGACCGGCGCATCCGGCTGGTGGCCAGAGCCTACCGACAGGGGAACCGGATTGTCGGCAAAGTCGAGCCGGAAGAGCTGGAGATATTCGATCCGCTGGCCTCGATCCGCGGCCTGAGCAGTATCCTGATCATCAACACGGACACCATGCGCGAACTGGCCATCGTAGAGAACAGCCCCGGGGTGGATCAGACGGCATTCGCCTGCTTCACCGACCTGGTTTCACTGCTGCGTTGAATCTTGAGCGGATTGGTATTTGATTGGCACCAAGCTATCAGCCGTCAGCTATCAGCATTCAGCTGACCGACAAGCCCTCCGTTCTCACCGACGAGCTGAAAGCTGACTGCTGAGAGCTGACGGCTTTTCATACTCCCCAGGCGCCGCTGAGGTGGATGTTGGCGCCGTTTACGTAGCGCGCGTCGTCGGAGAGCAGAAACAAGATCACGGAAACCGCATCCTGCGGATTTCCGACATATCCCGCCGGGATGTTCTTGACCACTTTAGCCAGCTCTTCCAGCGGGGCGCTTCCCGTCTCGAGGAAGCCCGGCGATATGGAGTTCACCGTCACGCCGTTCGGCGCCAGGATTTTCGCCAGCGTGCGCGTCAGGATGAGCACTCCGACCTTGGCGATGTAATGGGCTGTGACATAGGGCTGCCCGATGTTCTGGTCGGCGTTGGCCATGCTGAAGTTGATGATCCGCCCCCAGCCGCGCTCTTTCATCCCGCGCGCCGCCTCGCGGCTGAGGTAAAAGATGGGGTGGAGATTGTTATCGAACATCGAGCGCCAGCCCTTGACGCTCTCCTCCATGAGATGAATGCGGTGGTACGGCCCTGCGCAGTTGATCAGGGCGTCGATGCGCCCGTACTCGGCTTCCACTTTGCGGACCAGTTCTACGGCGGTCTCGGGTTGCGAGACATCCGCGCGAACGTTGAGAATCCGGCCGCCTCGAGCACGAACCTCCTCGGCCAGGCTGTGGGCGTCGGCTTCGCTGGTGCGATAGGCGGTGGCGATCAGCCAGCCGCGCTGTGAGAGGGCGATGGCGGCGGCCCGCCCGATGCCCCGTATGCCGCCGGTAATCAGTGCAGCCCGTTGTTCCATGACAATCAGTTGCTCCCGCAGCCGGTCTACCGCCGAGCCCCGCTGATGCTGGTCGGCTTGCCGGTGTATAGATAACGCTTGATCTTCTTCGTCGTCGTTTTTTCAAACTCCTCGTGCCGTACCGTCAACTTGGTCACGCGCTTGAACGGGGCCAGCCGCCGGCACTGCTGCTTCACTTCCCGCTGCAGTATTTCCTCGACCTGAGCGCTGTCGACTGCGCCGTCCTTCTCGATACCCTGCTCGATGAAGTACTCGATATTGGGCACCACGATAGCCTGGATGTCGACTTCCGCGCCGGGCGTGCTGTTCGAATCTCCCCACACCAGGCACTCCAGAATATAGGGAGATTTGAGGATTTCGGCCTCCACCTCCTCGGGATAGACTTTCTTGCCGCCGGGGGTGACGATGACGGCTTTCTTGCGCCCCTGGATGTGAAGGAAGCCGTCCGGATCGATAAAGCCGAGATCGCCCGTGCAGAGCCAGCCGTCGACAATGGCCTGTCGCGTCGCCTCCGGGTTGTTGTGATAGCCCACCATGACGTTAGGCCCTTTGGCGAGGATCTCGCCGTCTTCCGCGATCCTGACCTCGACACTGGCCACCGGCAGGCCGGCGGAATTGTCTTTAAACGCCCGGTTGCGATTGACCGCGATGATGGGCGAGGACTCCGTCAGGCCGTAGCCCTGGAGGAATTCGATGCCCAGCGCCCGATAGCCTCTGGCGACGGCGGCGTCGACGGCCGCGCCTCCCGAGATGAGAATCCTGAGCGCGCCGCCGAATTTTTCATGAAGCCGGGCGAAGACTTTGCGCCGGATGTTCATTCTCAGCAGCTTTTCAGTCAATCCGGCGACTCCCATGGCCGCCTTTATTTTCCAGGGTCCCTTTTCTGCCAGGGCAGCCTCGATCTTTCGGTAGAGCGCATGCCAGAGCAACGGCACGCCCAGCACCGCGGTCGATCTGGTCTCGGCAATGTTCTCGACGATCCGGCGCAGGCTCTCGGCATAGGAAATCATCGCCCCGCTGTGGAGGGGCAGGAGGAAGCCGTCGGTGCACTCGTAGCTGTGGTGCATCGGCAGAACCGACAGGAAACGGTCCTCGGTGTGCAGGTCGACCCACCGGAGGGCGTCCAGGATGTTGGAAGCGACATTGGCGTGGGTCAGCATGACGCCCTTGGCGTTCCCCATGGTGCCGGAGGTGAACAAGATGGCCAGCAGATAGTCGGGTTTCACCTGCGCTTGCAGGAAGCTGTTCTTCCCCGAACCCATCCGCTCCCGGCCGAGCGATTTCAGCTGCTCGAAACCGCGCACACCGTCACGCTCAGCCGCCTCATCCATGTTGATGAGCGTTTTGAGGCTCGGCAGTTTCTCCCGGATCTCCTGCACCATCTGGATGTGCTTTGCGTCGCCCACGAGCGCATTGGCGCCGGAGAGGTAGAGGATGTGGTAAACCTCGGTCTCTCGGAGGTCCTTGTCGATCGGCACACATACGACGCCGGTACAGGCCGCCGCCAGGTAGCTGACGGCCCACTCCGGGCGGTTTTCGCCCGCGATGGCCAGCTTGTTTTCCACCGGCTTCAGGCCCAGCGCGGCGATGCCGCAGGCGAACTGCTCGACCGCTTCGCCCAGCTCGCGGTATGTGATCGGATTCCAGCGGCCGCTGCTCTTGTATTGCAGGGCGATCCGCTGGGCGTAGCGCCGGGTGCTCTTCAGAAACATGTCCCGGATGTCCGAAATCGGCTCGGCGGGATACTCGGGATATTTGCCTTTCATCTGCGTTCAGTTCCTTGCCGGATCACCCGGCTTGAGGTGTTCGAAGCGGCGCACCAGGACCAGGGTTTCGACTTGCTCCTGCAGCGCAGGAATCACGCAATCGCAGCGCTCTGCTATATCGTCAATTTCGAGCAGGAGCTGCTTGTCCTCCGGCGGGAGGCTCAGTGTCATCGCCACCAGGTTCACGAGGGCCTCGAAGCTGTGCTGCGCTGCGAAATCACGCCGCAACGGCGCCCGCTCGGCGACCAGCTCCACATACCGCATGAAGAGCGCGCCGAGCCGGTTGCGCCGCCGGATGATATCCGTCGCGCCATGGTCGTAGTGCTCATCTTTCAGCTTTTCCACATGGGCGAGCCGATAGGGCGAATGCTGAATTTCGCGGACGAGCCTCACGCGATGGAGGCCGGCCAGGACGATGTTGTATTTCCCCCCTTTCAGCTCCTCATAGGAATCTATCTTCCCCAGACAGGCCACGGGATGCACTGCCGGGTTGCCGCGACAATCCAGCTCCCACCCGTCGCGGAGCAGCACCATGGCGATGGAACCGTTGCCCGCCAGCGCCTTGCGCGTCATGGCGCGATAGCGGTCCTCGAAGATGTGAAGGGGCAGATAGGTTTTGGGGAAAAAGACCACATCCGGCAATGGGAAAATCGGCACAATCATAGAATGATCTGGATATTAGTCCGGAACATCGGTTGCGTCAACGCCCCCTTTTTCGATGCAGCGACCGGATCGGACCGCTGCCGCCCGCAGAGGACTCGCTTGTTAATAATACGAAACGCTCGGAGTTCTCTGATACAATCCCGCCTTTATTCGGGAAGGGCTTCCATTGCCCCGCCCCTTTCATCGAGGAGGTCTCCTGCCGTGCGGGCCTTGCTGCTTTTCTTGTCCCACCAGGAAGGATTTAAGAACTTCATGCTGCGTTTCCGGATTTTCCGGCAGACCGCCTGGCGGTTCGTGGCGGGCGAGACTCTCGATGATGCAGTGCAGGCGGTGCGGGAGGCCAATGCTCAGGGAATACGGGCGTCGCTGGACCTGTTGGGGGAGAACACCAAATCGCAGGACGATGCCGAGAAAGCCGGCCGGGAGGTAACCGGGATCCTCGATCGGATCAACACAGAAAAGGTGGACAGCAATGTATCGGTAAAGCTGACGCAGCTGGGTCTCGATCTGGGAACGGACTACTGCTACGCCAATTTGATCAGAATCGTCCGCCACGCGCATGAACTCAAGAATTTCATCCGGATCGACATGGAAGGCAGCCATTATACAGAGCGAACCCTGGATATCGTCCTGCGCGCGCGCCGGGAGTCTGAAAATGTCGGCGCGGTCATCCAGGCATACCTGTATAGAAGCGAAGACGATGTCCGGCTCCTGCTTGAGAACGCCACCCGCATCCGCCTCTGCAAAGGTGCTTACCTCGAGCCCGAAAGCCTCGCCTTCAAGAAGAAGAGCAGGACCGACGAGAACTTCGTCAGGCTGATGAAAATGCTGCTCGACAGCGGCCTCTACAACGCCATCGCCACCCACGATGAAGCCATGATTGCCGCCACGCGCGAATACGCGGACCGGAAGAACGTCACCAAGGACAAGTTCGAATTTCAGATGCTCTACGGCGTGCGCCGCGACCTGCAGCTGCTGCTGGCGCAGGAAGGCTACAACGTCCGCGTCTACATCCCCTTCGGCCTGCGCTGGTACCCCTATTTCATGCGGCGGCTGGCGGAAAGGCCAGCCAACGTCTTTTTTATTTTGCGTAACCTGATCAAGGGATAACTGCGGCAGGAATGGTCTATAATATCAGCCGGATTAACTGAAGTGCCCGCGGAGGTGTATCATGCCCACATACGACTATAAATGCACGAGCTGCAAAAAGAAATTCTCGCTGATTATGTCGGTATCCGAATACGAGAAGAAAAAGCCCAAGTGCCCGAAGTGCGGCAGCAAACAGGTCGAACAGCAGATCCGGCCCTTTTTCATCGTCACCTCCAAAAAAAGCTAGCCGCAAAAACCACACAAAACGGGGTCTGACCCCGTTTTGTGTGGTTTTTCATCGGAAATCTCCTTTGCGAGCCTGTCAAGCGCACGGACTTTGATGCGCATCTCGTTGAGACGCGCGGCTCTTACCATATGGAAAGCCCGCAGCAGGTGCTGCTCGAGATTGGCGATCTGCTCCATGAGGCGGGCGCGCTCCTCAATCCACTTCTGATATTCCGCGCGCCTGGCCGCCAGCGCCTCCCGTTCCTCCTGCAGCGAGCGGAAGCGATCGAGCGCCTGCCGGTAAGGCCTGGTGAACGCCCGCTCGGAGCCGACGGCGTCCATGGCCTGTTCCAGTCTCGAGAGGCTCCGGCGCACCGAAACCTGCTCATCCTCCGACTGCACCAGGTTGGCGATGCGTTCCTTCAGCGTGTCGTGTTCGCCCAGTGCGCCGGCCATGTTTTAACGGATGACGGCGACGGACTCGAACAGCTCTTTCGGCAGGCCCAGGTGCTGTTGAGCAAAGAGGACTTCACCGTTGCGCTGCCGCTCGTACTGGCCGCTGATTTCCTCGCCGCCGGCCGTCAGGATTTCGATCCCGTTCTCGTCCTTTCCGAAAGCGCGGCGGATCTCGACTTCGCGGCCGTCCGCGAGCCGGCAGCAGATGGCGCCCCCATAATCCGCACCCTGCCAAGGCTTGTATTGGTCCACCCAGGAATCCAGGAAGCGCCTGGACTTGTTGTCGGCGCGCAACTGGCCATAGAGCATGCCGATGAGGAACCGCTGCAACGTGGACTTGCCGCCTTCATTCGCTGCAAAAATCAGGTTCAGGCCGTCGCTGAAGTCGGACACCAGATCGCGCAGCCTGCCGAATGCGCGGATGCGGCATTGACGGATATTCACCGCAGTCTCACCTCGAGGCCCAGGAGTGCCTGGGTTCCATATATGCGGGCCAGTTCGAGAACGTGCTGCTCTTCTTCCTTGGCGGCCGCCATGCGCTGTGCGATTTCGCGCACGAAGCCGCCGGTCAAGGTGCCGGCCTGTTCCAGGGCGTGGTAATCGATGGCGGGCTGCGTCATGTCCTGCCACTCGATGTGTAGAACTTCCTCGGCCAGCC
>Ga0299915_10000181_pt1 | contig 48280 bp, 42 predicted proteins | sample RVTome_13_FD_200263 | JGI IMG/M metagenome (GOLD analysis project Ga0299915, IMG submission 200263) | Soil microbial communities from uranium-contaminated site in the Upper Colorado River Basin, Wyoming, United States - RVT92D227 (version 2) ...
ACTCGCTCCCGGTGGCCGGTTGTTCATTTATGAGGGACATCCGTTGGATTGGGTTTGGGATGTGAAAGCAAAGGAGTATCTCTTCGATCAACAGCACGGCAACTATTTTTCCGATCAGTTACGGGACGGCCTTTTTGACAGAAAAACAGAAGCTGTGCCGCGCTCGCATCAATGGACATTGGGCCAAGTCGTCAACAGCATCATCGGAGCGGGCCTGAGCATTGAACTACTCAATGAGTATCCTGAACCATTTTGGAACCAGTTTCCAAACATACCCGCAGAGACGCTGCATCGACTGCCGCATAGCTTCGCTCTGCTCGCGCGCAAGCCGGAATAATCGGACATTAGCGAACGGAGCTTAATTCTTATGGGAAACCGGCGACAGTCACCTACTTCCCTGCTTGGCTGACGCGTTGCCGGAGCGAGTCTTGTTTCGACGGGTGTAGTTTCTGGTCACCAAAACGCCCCGGCATCGAAACACCCCGGTTAGCGCAGCCCGCTGCTTCGGGTAGGGAAGCCGGAGAGCCTCCGCTTTGGGGGCAGGAAAGCGATGGCGGCGCGGTGAAAGGTTCCCATATACGGATTCTTCATCGCCCGAAAAGAGCGCTATCGGAATGGCGGGGACAGCGAGAGATGCAAGGAGAAGGAGACCCGAGGTCTGCCTCTCATCGCCTGACGATTTGTGCGGCTCACACCGAGGACGGAGGATGGGAGGGGTCTATTATGCGTCGTATCTGCCACCTTGCGGGTTCCACGTTCTGCCTGACCGCGGCCCTCGTCTTGCTCCTCCGCACCGCGCACGCCGGTACGCCTGACCTGATCGAAGTGATGCTTCACGACAGGTCGGAAACCATGCGCGGAGTGGCGGCCGAGGCCCTGGGCAAGTTCCCAAAGAGCGCAAAAGCCCATGACGCATTGCTGCAGGCGGCGCGCAAGGAAACCAGTCAATCGGTGCGCTCCACGCTTGATCGCATTTTGGGACAGGCAGTGCCTGCGGCCCCGCCGGCTCCTGCTCCCGCTGCCGGTGGAGTGAATAGGCCGGTTAGGACGAGCACTGCGGCGCCTCCGCGCTGGGCCAAGAGCCCTGTCACCAAACGGCTGCCCTGGCCCTTCCCGGGAGGCCAGAAAGACCAGTTCATCTTCAATAACTACCAGCAGGCGACCGACATCTATATTCACTGCGGCCTGGACTTCATACACGACGCCGGGACGCCGGTAAGGGCGGTTGACTCGGGATACGTGGCGGCCATTTTCACTAACTACCCTGGCTGGACAACCCACTATTTCTTCATTGTGACCCCAAAGGAGGGCGGAGACGTGGGATGGTGCTACACGCATCTCGACCCGCGCACCTTCACCTTCGGGGAGGGCGATTTCGTCAGCCAGGGGCAGGTCTTGGGATCGCTGGTTGACTTCTCGGTGGGCAACCAGCCAGGCGTCGCTCACTTGCACCTTCACTACGTGAGGTTCACCAGGGATGCCTCGGGGAAGGTGAACGTGCACAGCCTGCTGGACCCGCTCTACTTCTTCAATTGGAAAGACACCCAACCGCCCGTCCTCCAGCCCTTGCGCTTCGTGTCGGAAGGCACCATCGCGCAGTTTCAGGCCGATGACGCAGGCGTGGTAACTCTGGGCGGCCGGGTTGACATCCTGGCCGCGGTCACGGACGGCGCCTATCCTGATCATATGGGCAACCTGGGTGTGCCGGTGGTGACGTTATCCATCAGCGACGGGACGCACACCATGAAGAAACTGGTGCTTGATCACCGCGGGGACGTTGGAGACGAGACGCAGGTCAGGCCGCTCTACCTCTCCTACGATGAGAAGAAGGCTTTCTTCAATCCCGACTCCTTCCCCCGCTACCAGATGTTGCGGGTAACCAAGACCGACGGCGACGGCAAGATTACGCCGCAGGATGCGGCGGAGTGTTGGGATACTACGGCACGGGACCGCACGGGTAAACCCCTATGGCCCAATGGCCAATACTCGGTGAAAGTCTATGCCTGGGATATCGCCGGCAACCAAGCGGTTGTAGAGACCACAGTTCGGGTCAGGAATAGATAGAACCTATTTTGCTCTGTTGCAAAGATTCGGTATTTTGTAGGGCGGGGACTCCGATCCCCGCCGAAAGGGGTTGTTTGGAATCTATGCGGCGGGGTCTGGAAACCCCGCCCTACAGCGGCCATCAGGTTCGTAGCAGAGCAAAACTGCTTCTACAGAGTCTCTTATATTAGAGTAAACTATTCGCAGGAAGCGTGGCACGGGCTTCCAGCCCGTGAAAACTGGCTTCATGGGCAAGATGCCCATGCCACTTCCTGTTACCATAATATACGAGTCTCTGTAGGAAAGCCTGGAGCGGTCAGGACAGCATCGGCTATTGGTCAACTGCGGCAGCGGCTGGTTGCACAAGGAAGAGGGGAGGGTCACCGTGAACGCATCGAAGGAAAAGGTCGCCTTGGTGACGGGCGCGAGCAGGGGTATCGGGCGCGCCATAGCAGTGAGGCTTGCGAGGGATGGCGTTCTTGTCGTGGTCCATTACCGTCGTAACCGGAAGGCCGCCGCGGCCGCTGTCCGAGAGATTGAGAAGAAGGGCGGGAGGGCGTTCTCCCTCCAGGCGGACTTCAGCAGTCTGAAGGGCGTTCGGGCTCTCTTTCAAGCGATGGACAAACGCCTTCGAGACTTGCTCGGAAGACGCGAATTCGACATCCTCGTGAACAATGCCGGAATAGCCCTTGGGGCCGGAATCGAAGAGACCACCGAAGCCGAGTTCGACAAGTTGGTCGCGGTCAACTTGAAGGCCCCGTTCTTCATTATCCAGCAGGCTCTCCCGCGTTTGCGGGATGGAGGGAGGATTATCAATATTTCTTCCGGCACATCGCAAATCGCCATGCCGGAAGAAGTCGCCTACGCCATGACCAAGCGGGCTCTGGACAGCCTGACGACCGCCCTCGCCAAGCAACTCGGGCCGCGAGAAATCACCGTCAACACGGTGGCTCCCGGCATCACGGACACGGACTTCCAGGCGGACTGGCTTCGAGACCCCAAGGCGCGGCGGTTCGCCGCCTCGGTCTCCGCGTTGGGCCGTGTCGGCCTGCCTGAGGACATCGCCGACGTTGTAGCCTTTCTTGCCTCCTCTGATGCTCGCTGGATAACGGGAGCATTCATTGACGCGACCGGAGGCTCGCTGCTTGGTTGAGGTGATCACCGCATGCGCGGGGCGGGCTGGGAATATTCTGTCCCCGAAAGGGGTAAGTATCGAGCAGGCGAGGGGTTGACAGCGAGCCGGTAAGATTGGCAATATGTAGATCCGCGGCCCTGGCGAGAGCGGAGCAGGGGCATCCGCCAGAGCCGCGGACCACATTTTAGAGATCCAATTTCGCTCGCCTTAAACGAAAAAGCCTTCTCCGGCAAGAACGCCGGGAAGGCTTCATGGCCTTTGCCTAATACGCCAAACGAGAGCGCCAGGCAAACCAACCGATTTTACTGAATCCCTCTTTTAAAACCTCTACCTCATTTTCGCCTCCGATTATAATTCTTTGAATCCATTTTCCTTCGTTTTGTCTCGGCACAGCCAAATGCCCAAGAGCGGCTAACACGTGGCATGGGCATCTTGCCCATGATTCGTCTCTTTTCAGCAGGAACGATCACGGGCGAGACGCCCGTGCCACGGACGGTCACGGTGACTTGCGAAAGCGGGTAACCCCAAGGCGTCAAATCTAAGGCCGTCAAACCTTGTCAGGATAGGAGAGGTGTGCTAGAATTCGGAGGGGTAAGGAGAAAGGAAGCCATGGTCGTATTCTTACAGATTCTGCAGGTGCTGGCCGCAATAATCCTCATCGTGGCCATCATGGTTCAAACCACGAAGAGCGAAAGCGGCGCAGGCGGCGGCAGCATGGGCTGGGGAGTAATCGGCGGAAAGAGTTCTTCCTCCTTCGGAAAGTGGGGCGCGGAGGAACAACTCAATCGTATTACAACCTGGGTGGCCGTCGCCTTCATGGTGGCTTCTCTCCTTACCGCGATAGCCTATTCGCGCATGAGCGGATAGAGCCTTGCTCTTCCGGCCCTCGCCCAGGTGGTGGAACTTGGTAGACACGCCAGCTTGAGGGGCTGGTGGCCGCGAGGCTGTGTGGGTTCAAATCCCGCCCTGGGCACCACTTCTTCTGCGGATTAGAATCTGCTCGAGAGCCCTTTCCGCGTCAAGAACTTCCCCTTAATGCCCTCGATTTCAACTTCGACCAGTCCCTTCACAAGCCCCAGAAATCCCTCCGCAGTCTCCCGACTCCAGGAGAAGAGCCAGCAAATCTCGCCCACGCTTGCGACTCCTGCAACCTCAAGAAACCGGGCAATAATCGCCGCCCCGGCCTTCTGCGGGTCCAGGGCCCGGCCTTTTCGGAGATAGGCCGCCGGAACCCAGCGCTCCACCAGGTCCCAGCGGTGATGGCTCCAGCCCTCCGTGTCGCCTCCTGACGGGCAGACGCGAAAGGCCTTCTGGAGTTCCTGCAGGGCCCGGAGGACCCGGCGGGTATTCTCCTTGCCGGGCGGGCCGTAAGCAAGCCGCAGTTCCTTCATCATCATCGGCCCCGCCCCGGTCAGGATCTCCAACAGCCTCTTGTGAACACGGTCGAGCAGGCCGGCTCGCCATTCCTCCTGATAGGAACGCCGGGCCGCATAGACCGCGTAAAAACAGGGAAAGAAATCCCAGGAGATGAAAGTGCCCTTATGGCGCAGAATCTTGGCGTAATAGCAGGCTTTCTTCTCCGGCAAAGTCTGTTTCCAGTTCCACCAGCCCCAATCTTTGCGCTTTGGAGGATAAGCGCCGGAGAGGCTGGGAAGGTTCAACTGCTCTCCGGAAACCCACAGGAGCGCAAAGCCCGCCTCCCCGATGAAATCCAGGGCCTCCTTTTCTGTGCCTACGCGGAGTTCCGGCAAGAGGTGAAAAGTGCGTGAGCGATAGGCTTCCAGGCTGGCAAGGGAGACTTTTCTGTTCGGCATACCTTATCTCATACGCCCCGGGCAGGCGGGTTCCTGCCTCTGCCTGCCGAAACCCTGGCGAAGGCGGACCCCTGGCCAAAGAAAACTTGAGTAGGCAAACGCTCGGCGGAAAGGAGTAGAGAGCCCGTTAGAGAAAGAATCTCTTGGAGTAAGGACCGTTGGACCCTGCAGGAGGGAGTGAGATGGATCCGTCTGTAGGTTCAGTGGGGGAAGAACTCAGCAAGAGGGCCGTCAGCGAAGAGCACAGTCGCAGAGGAGAGGAATTGTGGGAAAAGGGGGACGCCGCGGGTGCCGCGGCAGAATGGGAGAAGGCCCTGGAACTCGCCCCGGACCTGGTGGAGGAGCGAGTGAGCCTGGGGGCGGCCTATTTTCAGTTAAACCGCCAGGAAGAGGCCCTGGGGCAGGTGCGGCTGGCCCTTTCCGCACAGCCCGACTGTGAGCGTGCCCACCACACTTTGGGACAGTTCTATTACCAGATGGGGCGCTTCGAAGAGGCCGTCCGGGAATACCAGGCGGCGTTTTCCCTTAGAAAAGATGAAGCCCTGCTTCATGCCGACCTGGGTGATGCCTATTACTGCCTGGAAGAATATGAAAAGGCCGCGGCCGCCTACCGCGAGGCCACCCGGCTCCAAGAAGAGGACGCCTATGCCCATTTCTGGCTGGGCTGGAGCCTGGAGAAGTTGGGAAAGCAGCAGGAGGCGGCAGTGGCCTTCTGGGCGGCGGCCTCGGGCGACCCGGAGTGGGGAGAAGCCCACTACGCCCTGGGAAGGTGCTTCGCTTCTCTCGGGGAGAACGACAAGGCTCTGCGCGCCCTGCGGCGCGCCATAGAACTCCTCTCCGAAGAAGAAGAGGAAACCCGCGCCGGCGCCTTCTGTGAATTGGGCAATGTCTTACGCGCCACCGGCCGAAGCGAAGAGGCCATGGTCGCCTACAAGCAGGCCCTGGCCATTGACCCCACAAATTCCCCCGCCTGTTTCAACCTGGGCCTCGCCTATTGTGACCTGGAGATGTATGAAGACGCCTCCCGGCAATTCGACCTCGCCCGCAACCTCGAGCCCAATGACCCCTGCTCCAGGAGAGAACTGGGTGATGCTTACCACTCCATGGGAGAATTTGAGCGCGCCCTGGAGGAATACAAGGAAGCCATTGGACTCGACCCGGCGGAGAGCGAGGCCCGGGTGGGACGGGGAATGTGTTTCTATGCCCTCGGCAACTACGAGGAGGCGATAACTGAATATCAGTTGGCCGAAGGGCTGGCCCCTCATCACCCCTGGATCAAGTTCAACCTCGCCCTGGCTTACGAAGGCCTGGGACGCCACGAGGCCGCGGAAGAATGGTATCGCCGCGCCCTAATCCTCGAGCCCGATGATGCCGAAGCCCTCTGCGGCCTCTCCAGAAATCTTCTCTTCCAGGAAAAGGGCTTCGAGGAGGCGCTCGGCGCGGCTCGCCGGGCGGTGAACCTGAAAGAATCAGACCCGGAATCTTGGGACACTCTGGCCCGGGCGCTCTCCGCCTTCGGGCGCTATCCGGAGGCCCTGGAGGCCTGCAACAGGGCGGTCTCGCTCGACCCGGAAAACTCCGAATACCTGCTGCATACCGGCTATTGTTATGAAGGCCTCGGAATGTTGGATCGAGCCCGGCTTTCCTACCAAAAGGCCCTGCAGATAGAGCCGGATTACGAAGAAGTCCAGGAATCCCTGCACCGCGTGGAGGAGATGCTGCGCTGACTCCCGACTGTAATTGGGAGGGGTTCGTTGGGCAGGAGTTCACCTCCTGCCCCATAGGTTATCTGGAGCAGGGGAATGTCCGAGGAATTCCAAATTCCGAACTGGGAAGACCTTCCCTCCTGGGAAGAGCCGACCGGGGAATTAGACCTGCGGGGCGAAGTCTGCCCCTATACCCTGGTCAAGACCAGGCACGCCCTCGCCGAAATCGGGGTGGGGGAGACCCTGAAAGTCCGCCTCGACGACCCCTACTCCGCCAAAGACGTCCCCGCCGTCCTCCGCCGCGAAGGCCAGGAAATCACCTCCATCTGCCAAGACCGCGCAGGCGAGTGGCTGCTCGAAGTGCGGAAGAAGCGCTAAACGCCTTCGCGCTCGCAGATGAAGGCGGAGTAAGCAAACGAATTCCTGGTGCTCCGTCCCTTGTAAAGTGATGGGCGGTCTCACATGGGCGAAGATTCTCGCATGTTCTGCTGCAGTCATTCTGGTTGGTGTAGGGCGGGGGCTCCCCTGGGCTCCGAAGCTTCAGCGAAGGAGGCGTCCCTCGCCGCAAACATCTTCGTTCATCAATTCAGTAAGGACAGAGCATTACAGAGACTCGTATATTATGGTAACAGGAAGTGGCATGGGCATCTTGCCCATGAAGCCGGCTCTCACGGGCTGGAAGCCCGTGCCACGCCTCCTCCCAGATAGTTACTCTAATATAAGAGACTCTGTAGGGCAGAAGATCGTCCTCTGCCATCTCCTCTCGGGGTGAACAAGCTCCTGCCCCACGGAGATCATGCCTGCCCAACGGGGGGAGTCTTTGGCCGCAGATTAACGCGGATTAGCGCAGAGAGGATCTTGCCGATTGCCAGGATTCGGGCGAATGAAATTCGCCCCTACTGAGTCTCTTGGTGCCGTTGTGTCTTGGTGGTTGAATCCTGGTCTCTCAACTCTGAACTCTTTGCCATTCTCATCTTATCCCCGTTTCCTTTCCTTCTCCCTTTGGGGTAGAATAAACTTGAGGTCACAGATGGATTCGCTTTAATTTGCGTCCATCTGCGGACAAAAACAATGCCTGGCAAGATTGTGCGAATGAGGGTTCCGGCGGCGCAGAGCGACCCCTGTGACGGGTGTCACGACTGCGCCCTGCGCTGCGCGGCCGGACTGCAGATGACCAAAGGGGAGTTCGAGGAGATCGTCGCCCACCTGCGCACCCTCGACCCCGACCGGGTTCGCCGCGTGCTGGAACAGGAAAAGGTCGTCCCCTGGTTTGAAGAGATCACCCGGGAGTGCTGCCTCTTCCTGGATGTGGTGAAACAGGACTGCCTGATTTACCCGGCGAGGCCCCTGATTTGCCGGCTCTTCGGGCGGGTGGAATGGCTCCCCTGTCCGGCCGGCAAAGTGACAAGCCAACTCAAGGGCGGCTGGGACATAGTCCGGGAATATGCCCGTGAGCCCAGGCTCACCTTCCCCCAATGGCAGATGGAAACCGGACTCCTCGATCTTCGTTCCCTGCTGAGGAAGTAACGAACCCGGTTCTTACCGCAGAACGCAGCCTGCTTCGCCGAGGCTTCGCAGCCCAGGGAGAACGCAGAGAATTTGCGGAAATCATCTTGCCGCGGATAGACGCGAATTTACGCAGATGCGAGGCTGGCCCTTCGGCAGGCTCAGGGTAAACAGCCTCGCCCTACCCTACTTCGTCCGCCAGAATTTTTCGGCGGACTTCGTAGGGCAAGCACCTTCTTTGCGCTCCTTCGACTTCGCTCAGGACGAGTCTTTGCGCCTTTGCGGTTAACTGCCCCTCCGGGCGCGTAGGCGCAGGTTGTGCAGCAGGCGGGCGAATCGCTCCGGCGGGTCAGTGCGGAATTCCAGCGTTTCGCCGTTGATGGGATGAGCAAAGGCCAACCGATAGGCGTGCAGCGCCTGGCCGGGCAAAATCTCTATCAGCCTCTGGGTCTCATAATCAAGCAGAGTCGCCTCCGCGCGCGCCAGCCTGCGGCCATAGGTCGGGTCACCGACAACGGGATGCCCCACATAGGAGAGATGAACCCTGACTTGGTGGGTTCGGCCTGTCGCCAGCGTCGCCTCCACAAGGGAAATCTCGCCAAACTTTTCCAAAACCGCAATTTCCGTATGCGCCTCGCGTGCGCCCTTGCCGGGTGCGGCAATCACCGCCATCTGCTTGCGATCCGAGGGCTTTCGGCCGATGGGGTCTTCAATGGCAAAGCGAGACTGGCGGGGCTCTCCCCAGATCAGCGCCAAATAGCGCCGCTGCACCTGCCGCGCCCCAATCATGCGGGCCAAAGCCAGGTGAGCGGCATCCTCCTTGGCCACCACCATCAGCCCGGAAGTGTCTTTGTCCAGCCGGTGAACTATCCCCGGGCGAAGCGGCTCTCCTATCTTCGAGAGCCGGCCGTGAGCGAGAAGGGCGTTTACCAGGGTGCCGCTCTTGCGCCCCGCGCCAGGATGAACCACCAGGCCCGGCGGCTTATTTACGACGACCAGGTAATCGTCCTCATAAACAATCTCCAGGGGAATCGCCTCGGGGGCGAGAGAGGGGCGCTCCGGCTCAGGAAACTCAATCGAGATCTGCTCACCGCCGCGCAATCGCTGGGCATGTTCCGCCGGCTTTCCGTCAACCAGGACCTTGCCGGAGCGAACAAGACGCTGGATTTGACTGCGAGAGGTCTCCGGCCACTGGGTGGAGAGAAAAATGTCAAGCCTCTTGCCGGCGGCAGCCGTTGGAACGACAAGTTCTCGAATCATAGAACTTCTCACGGCAAAGGCGGTCACTGCTTCGGGCGAAGAAGAACGAGGAGAAAGACGCAGACGACGAACAAGATCGCGCTTGCCAGTTGCGCCTGGGTCAGAGAATCGAAAGCGGTCTCCGCAGTATAGTTGCGGCGGAGAATTTCCACCAGAAAGCGCATCACCGAATAGAGACCGAGATAGGCGAAAAAGAGTTGCCCTCGCCCGCGAAGGTGCCCTCTCAGCCACAACAGAAGTCCGAAGATCACCCACGCCCCCAGGGCGGAGTAGATTTGTGTGGGGTGACTGGGCGGAGTGAAGCCGCCCTCCGGGCTGAGGAAGCGAACCGCCCAGGGCAAAGAGGCCGGCGCGCCATAGCAGCAGCCGTTGAGAAAACAGCCCAACCGCCCGAAGCCATATCCCAGCGCAGCCGCCGGAGCGCATATGTCCGCCAGGGTCAGCCAGGGAATCTTGGCTCTCCGCGAATAGAAGAATCCTCCCAACATGGCTCCCAGCAATCCGCCGTGAAAAGAGAGCCCCTGGATGGCGAATCGCCCCTGCCAGAAGAAGAGCGCGGAGAGAGGCTGGGAGCGATAATAGTCAAGGTTGAGCAAAATGAACAAGCCGCGGGCAAAGATCAGCCCGAAGGCCAACACCCACAGAGAGAGATCAATGATCTTGTCAGGCTGGAGGCCCCGTTTGCGCGCCTCCCGGCCCGCCCACAAAATGGCCGCGATGAACCCCACCATGAGCATCACGCCATAGGAATAGATCTCTATTGGGCCCAGCCGAAAAAGAGTAGGGTGCATGGCCACTTGAGTTGAGAGTTGGGGGCGGAAATCTTCAATCCCAAATCTCAAATTCCGCCTTCATCCCGCCTTCGCTAAAGCTTCCGCCTTCGTTGAAACTACGGCGGACAAGTCGGCGGGCAAGCCTTCCGCCTTCATCCTTCCGCCTTCGCCCGCTTCTTCCCGCCAAAAATGAGATTCACAGCCAAAAGCGCCGCAGCGAGGGTGAGGGCGATGTCAGCAATATTAAAGACCGGCCAGAAGCCCAAGTCAATGAAATCAATTACCGCTCCCAGCCTAAACCGGTCGGCGAGATTGCTCGCCGCTCCTCCCAGCCCGAGTCCAACCGCCGTCGCCAAGAGGGCGCTGCGGCCGGCAGAGGGCCTCGAGGCCGCGCAGCCTTGCGAATCCGCGCTCCTCGGCAGGAGAACCGCCAGGGCCAGCACGAGGAATATTGCCAGCAAAGCAAAATAGAGGGCTCCTCTGACAGGGAGGCCAAAGGCAATTCCCGGATTATAGATGAGATTGAGACGAAGAATCTGGCCAATGAGACTTACTGGCTGGCCGGGGGATAGGAAATGGAGCGCGGCCCACTTGGCGCACTGATCGCTGAGAACCGTCAGCCCGCCGGCCAGAAGGGCTGGCAAAAGCCGGCCGCCCGCGGGCCTCGCAAGGCGCATTTTAGCCCACTTCCACTCTCCCCTGACACTCGATGCAAAGAGTGGCAAAGGGGATGGCCTCCAGTCGGGCGCGTCTTATCGGCTGTCTGCAAATGTCGCAGATGCCGTAGGTTCCCTTGTCTATCTTATCGAGCGCATTTTGCACCCTCGCCAGCAGAGAGGCGAAATTCTCTCTTATGGCAAGGTCTTTTTCCCGCTCGAAAGTCTCCGAAGCCACATCCGCCGGGTGGTCGTCGTAGTCAGAAAGTTCGCTCGCGGCCTCTATTTCCAGCGCCCGCGCCGCCCGCTCCTCGATTATTTCCAACTCTTCCCTCAGCCGTTCTTGCTCCTCTGACAGCAAGGCGCGGAAGCGCTCGAGTTCTTTCTTCTTGAAGACCGTCTTTGGCGGCCTTATGGCGCGGAGCGGCGCCGTCGGCTTCTTCACCTGCTTCGTGCTTTTCAGCGAAGCCGCTCCGGCGGTCCGCGTCGGGCGTTTGGAACGCACTGCGCGGCCGCTTCGCGGGGCGGCCGGCCGCTTTTCCTTTGCCGCCGCAGACCGGCTAGTCTTGGTTGTCTTTTTTGTCTGTGCCATTTAGTCTCATCCACGCGTCGGACGGGCCCTGCAGCATTCTACCCATCGCCATATTTCCATATCTTGCGCCGGTTGCCTCATGCCCCTGAAGGCATTTTCCCGATTGCCTCCAGGCAGCGATGACAGAGCGTCGGATGGGCGCCGCTCCGGCCGACAGTCGGGAGCCTCAGCCAGCAGCGGGCGCATTTTTCGCCCTCGGCCCGCTCAATCCGCAGGCTCCCGTCTCCGCCTGCAGCAATGGAGACTTGAGATACGACAAGGAAGGCGGCTAATCCTTCTTCCCCGGCAGATTCAATAAATTCCCGCGCTTCGGACGCCGGATTCAGCACGACCCTGGCTTCCAGGGGCTGGCGAATCAACCCGGCGGCCTTCGCCTCCTCCAGGGCCCGGCTCACCTGGTCGCGCACCTGCAGCAGCCGCTCCCACTTCTCCCCCAGCGCTTCATCGCTCCAGGCCGAAAGGTCGGGCCACTCCGCCAACTGCACGCTCCGGGGCAGCTGCTCTTTCTTCACCAGGTGCTGCCAGACCTCCTCACAGGTGTGGCTCAGGATGGGCGCCGCCAGCCGCACCAGGGCATGGGCGATGTGGTAGAGCGCAGTCTGGGCGGAGCGCCGCGCCGGGTGATCCGCCGGGAAAGTATATAGACAATCCTTGCGGGAATCCAGATAGACCTGACTCAAATCAACCGCGCAAAGGCCGTGCAGAGCGTAGTAGACGCGGTGAAATTCAAATTCCTCGTAGCCGCGGCTGATGCGGGCGCTCACTTCAGAGAGCCGGTGAAGAATCCAGCGGTCAATCTCTTCCATCTCTTCCTTCGGCAGCAAGTGCTTTGCCGGCTCGAAATCAGAGAGATTCGCCAGCAGGAAGCGCAGCGTGTTTCGCAGGCGCCGATAACCCTCCTCAACTTGCGAAAAGATGTTTTCGGACATCGGCATATCTGATTTGAAATCAACGTAGGAGACCCAGAGCCGAAGCAAATCCGCCCCATGTCGGCGGCACACCTCCAGCGGGCTGACGATATTGCCCAGGGACTTGGACATCTTTCCCCCGGTTTCATCCAGGAAAAAGCCGTGGCAGAGCACCGTCCCATAGGGGCGCCCTCCCCGGCCGGCGAGACTGTTCCAGAGGGACATCTGGAACCAGCCCCGGAACTGGTCAGTGCCCTCAAGATAGAGATCAGCGGGCCAGCGCAGCTCCGGCCGCGTCTCCAGCACCGCGGCATGGCTGGAGCCGGATTCAAACCAGACGTCGAAGATATCCTGCTCTTTGGCGAATTCGCCTCCCCCGCAATTCTCGCAGCGCGTCCCCGCAGGGAGCAAATCCTTTGCCTCCTTCTCGAACCAGAGATTAGACCCGTTCTCGGCGACCAGGTCGCGGATATGAGCCACAATCTCGGCGCGCAGCAGTTCCCCTCCGCAGCCGCGGCAATAGAAGGCCGGAATTGGAATCCCCCAGGTCCGCTGGCGGGAGATGCACCAGTCCGGGCGGCTCTCCATCATGTTTCGGATGCGCTCCTCCCCCCAGCGCGGCGCCCAGGTGGTCTCTTCTATCGCCGTCAGCGCTTCCCGGCTGAGTTTTCCCACCTCGACAAACCACTGCTTCGTGGCGCGGAAGATTACGGGCCCTTTGCATCTCCAGCAGTGAGGATAGGAGTGAGAGACCTTGTCCGCGGCAAGCAGGGCTCCCTTCTGCCGGAGTTCCTCCAGAATCTTGGCGTCCGCGTCGGAGCAAAATAGACCCTCGAACTTCCCGCCCTCGGGCCCGAAGACGCCGCGGCTGTCCAGGGGTTGAATGGTGGGCAGGCCATATTTCTGGCCCGTCTCAAAGTCTTCGAGCCCATGTCCCGGAGCGGTGTGAACACAGCCGGTGCCCTGCTCGAGAGTCACATAATCGGCCAACACAAGCGAGACCTCCCGCTCCACGAAGGGATGGCGGCAAACCCCGCCCTCCAGTTTCGCCCCGGGCGCAGAAGCGAGAACTTGCACATCTTTCAGCCCCAGGACCTCGGCGGTCTGCGCCAGGAGACCTTTGGCAAGGATAAACTGCTCCTCTCCGCTCCTGCAGAGAAGGTATTCGAAGTTGGGATGAAGCGCCACGGCCACATTCGCCGGCAGCGTCCAGGGCGTTGTCGTCCAGATCATGACACTGGTGGGCAAAGCGTCGGCCTCGGGAAAGACCCCTTCCGGCAAGCGCGCCAGAGGGAAACGGACATAGATTGACGGCGAAGTATGGGCGGCGTATTCAATCTCCGCTTCCGCCAGTGCGGTCTCGCAGGAGGGGCACCAGTGCACCGGCTTGAGGCCCCGATAAACCAGCCCCTTTTTCACCATCTCCGCAAAGATATCGAGCACCACCTTTTCGTAGGTCGGATTCATGGTCAGGTAAGGATCTTCCCAGTCTCCTCTCACCCCCAGGCGAAGGAACTGTTCTCTTTGCACGCCGACGAAACGGGTCGCGGTCTCCGCGCATTTGCGGCGCAGTTCCAGCGCCGGAATCTGGTGGCGGTCCAACTTGAAGGTCTTGATCGCCAGCATCTCCGTCGGCAGGCCGTGATTGTCCCACCCCGGCACAAAGGGCGCGTCAAAGCCGCACATGGTCTTGTGCTTGACCACGATGTCTTTCAGAATCTTGTTGAGCGCATGCCCCAGGTGAATGTCACCATTGGAAAAAGGCGGCCCATCATGCAAGATATATTTCGGCTTGCCGGCCTGCTTCTCCGATACCAGGCGGTAAAGATCAATCTCCTTCCAGAAGCCCTGAATGCGCGGCTCCAGTTCCGGCAGGTTCGCCTTCATCGGAAAATCAGTCTGCGGCAGATTCAATGTGTCGCGGTAATCCATCTTCCCTCTCTCACCTCTTTACCTCTTGCGGGCGGGAATAATCCCGCCCCTACGGCCTACGGCCGATCGGGATTGACCAGATTCTGTAGGGGCGGCCCGCCCGCCTCCGGCGGGATTTGTATCCGCCCGAATTTCTAAAGCGCGTCAAGCATCTCTGCGTGCGGCCATTGGTCGAAATCGCAAGCCAGTCCTTTGCGAATTGGATTCTCCAGAATGTACCGGCATATATCCTCTGCCTCCTCGGAGGGGCGCAGGATATGATCGTAATAGCTCCTCTGCCAAATCGGACGCCCGACGGCCCGACTCACCCGGTATTTGAACCCGCGAATAAGATTCGGCAGGCTTTTGCCGGAATCAGAAAGAGAAATGAGAAAATGCAGATGGTCCGGCATTATGCAATAGCAGTGAACCAATGCTCCCAGGTCCCGTATTCTCTGAATTGACTCCTTGATGGCTCCTATTACCTTTGTCCCCAGCAGCGGGCGGCCTCGTTCCGCTGCGCAGATAGTAACAAAGTATGAGCAACCAGGCTCGGCGTAGTCAAACCCTTTAAGGCGCAGCAATTTCCGCCGGGGCAGTCCACCTGAGGGCGGCAGCAATGCCGCCCCTACAATCCTTTTCGCCAAGGTTATACCGACCTCTGTAGGGGCGGATTTGCATCCGCCCGATATGTTCAGTATCACTCGTCCACTCGCGGGCGGCAGCCCTTCGACTTCCCTTCGGCTACGCTCAGGGCGAGCGCTCAGGGTAAACAATGCTGCCCCTACGGCCTACCCGGATTCGCCGGATTTCGTAGGGGCGGCCCGCCCGCCTCCGGCGGGATTTGCATCCGCCCGAAGATTGGGAGTACTTATTCTCTCCGGTAGATTGAAAGAAACTCCGCCAGCCCTTCCTGCCAGGGTTTGATATTATCCCGGCCCTGCATTTCCAGGGCGAGGTGGCGCAGGCGCGAGTCCTTGGGCCGGCGGGTGGGAGAATCCCATTCCGCGGAAGAGATGGGAATCACCTGCGCAGAGAGCCCCGCCTGGCGAATGATTTCTTCCGCAAATTGCGCCCACGAACATGATCCCGAATTGGTGATGTGATAGATACCATAGAGCGGACTCTCCAACAATCCCGCAATCGCCTCCGCCAAATCCACCGTGTGAGTAGGACAGCCCACCTGGTCTGCGACCACGCGCAAAGGGCCTCCCTCTTCCGCCTTGCTGAGAATGTTGCGCACGAAATTATTGCCGTGCACCCCGAAGAGCCAGGCGGTCCTGATGATGAAACCGCGGCTCAACATCCCCCGAATCACTTTTTCGCCGGCGAGTTTGCTCCGCCCATAGATACCGATGGGATTGGTCTTATCGAATTCATCATAGGGTTCGCCTTTTTCGCCATCAAAGACAAAATCCGTGCTGATATAGGTAATAGCCGCGCCTATCTTCTGGCAGGCGGAGGCGACATTCCAGGTTCCAAAGGAATTGACGCGGAAGGCCCGCGCCGGGTCTCGCTCACAGCCGTCAACCTGGGTATAGGCGGCGCAATGGATTACCATTTCCGGCCGTTCCGCCTCGAGCCTGGCAAGAACCGCGGCCGTGTCGGTGATCTCCAGTTCGGGCAGATCCAGGGGAATCACTTCGTGCGCCCCGTTAAGTCGGGCGCACAGATCCGTCCCGAGCATCCCTCTTGCGCCAGTCACAAGTATCCTCATTTGCCGTGCTCCAAGAGACTCCGGTATTCTCCCCGCGTCCAGGCCCGGCGAAATCTCAAGATATCACGCACCATTCGTACCGCGTCACGCAGGGCATGCACCCTGGTCCCTTCGGATTGGCTCCAGCGAACCGGCACCTCCACAATGCGGCCGCCGCTTCGAAGCGCAAGGAAAAGAATCTCCACATCAAAGGCGAATCCGTCAACCCGGCTTGCGCCAAAAACCCGCCGCGCAGCCTCTCGCCTGAAGGCCTTGAAGCCGCACTGGCTGTCTCTTATCCCCGGCAGCGCCAGAAGTTGCACTATCCAGTTGAAAAGCGCGCTCATAATCCTCCGTTTGAGCGTCTTCTCCACCTGACTTTCCGGCAGCCGGCGGGAGGCAATTGCAATATCATATCCTTTTGCCAATGCCTCCCGCAACTTCCCTTCCTCTTCAATCGGGCAGGAGAGGTCCGCGTCGCTGAAGATGACCGCCTCCCCTTGCGCGGCAAGCATCCCCGCCTTGACCGCCGCACCCTTGCCCGGCCGGGGCTCCCTTATCAGTTTGACCCGAGGGTTCTTGCGGGCCAGGTCTTCAACCAGCCGCGGCGTTTCATCCCGGGAGCCGTTGTCAACCACCAGCAACTCCCATTCCATCCGCCGCCCCCCCAGGTAGCGCTCCACCTTTTCCAATGTGGAAGGGAGCCTTTGGGCTTCGTTTCTCGCCGGAATTACGATGGAGAGTTCCACCTTCCTGTCCATGGCGGCTACATTCTACCCTTTAGCGCCCAATCCACCAAGTGCCTCCCCCAAATCACCAGGAGCACCGATCCGAGATTCGCGCTTATTTCAGCGTCCCTGCTGCCGCCCTTCAGAGTGGAGATGGCCTGATTTGGAGGATCCAATCTCTCCTACCACAAAGCCACCAAGAGACAAAGGGCCGAACATCCTGTAGGGGCGCATTACCATGCGCCCGAATCTTCTTCGGCAACTTGACCTACCGCCTATAGAGATGTATGGCAGTGGGCCAGGTTTCAGGTTCCGGGTTTAAGGGTTGATCTTTCCCTGACCCCTGACCCCTGATTGCCGGCCCCTCTGAGAGGCCAGGAGGCGCTCTTTTGCAGTTAACGTTCGCTCAAGGCAGAGGTTTCTCCCCATCCTCCGAAACTGGGTAACGGTGAGGCCTCTTGCCGATTGCCAAAGGAGGGGCCATCTGGTAGAGTAGCAAGAAGGAAAAAGCGTCGGCTGCCGCCGGCGGAGGGGCGATTTCGTTGGCCCTGCACGAGCAGTAAGCGGAGGTGAAGATGAGGGCGTTCTTGATAGGCCTGGCCTTGGTAATGGCGTTCTCCGGTTTGGCCGGTGCGCAAGAGATTATGATTTACGACGGGGACGCGGAAACTGACCGCGGCGGGCTCATTCTGAGCGCTTGGGGAAGCGGAGACGCGCGGGAATCTTATGAGGTTCACTACATAGGCCCTCGAGTGTTGAGGATCCTTTCCCAGGGCTATTACCAGGGGGCTGTAATTACCTTGAAGAATCCCGCCCCGGTCGGCGAATTCATGACAGATCCCAATGCCTACCTCGAACTTCTCGTAAAACCTGCGGTGGTTCCGAAAGCGCCCTCCGCCCAGAGGTCGCCTGCCGCGGCCAGCAGAACCGCCGCCCGCCGGCCGGCCACAGGCGCCGCGTCGGGACGCCCCGGCCTCCCCGGCGGGGGTCGCGCCCCCGGGGGAGGCGGAAGACCTCCGTCCCAGTCCAGGGGTGCCCAGCGCGCCCCGTCCCAGCCCAGACCTGCCCAGCCCGCCTCGTCTCAGCCCTCAGCCAAGGCCCGGAGCCAGCCGGCCTTTCTCTTCCGAAGTCTGCGCATGATCTTTCTCACCGAAAAAGGACAGATGATCGCGGACGGATGGTCGCTTAGGCTCAGCACACTCCTCGGCGGAGGCTGGAGGCGGGTGGCGATTCCGCTCGCCGCCTTCAAATCCGCTTCGCCGGAGCGGGGGACGATCCTGAAGGGCCTCCAAATCTTTGCCGATCGGGCGGACATCTTTTACGTGGGCCAAATCCGCCTTGTCGTGGATACCTCTCCCATCCGCCTCAAAGCCACTGCTCAGCCGACCAGTGCGAATACCGGCGCCACGGTGACCTTCAGCGCGGAGGTTGACGCCGGAAACAGCGCCACCTCGATCTCCTGGGATTTCGATGAAAGCAACGGCCTCCAGGTTGAGGCCCAGGGCCCCAAGGTCGAGTGGTTCTATAGCAGACCGGGAAGTTATACAGTCACCTGCACCGCCTCCGATCTCTATGGAAACAAACAGCCAGCAACTTCCACACTGAAGATAACCGTCTTCGGCGCAGAGAAACTCTAGCCTTCCTTCGTCTGTTTCACCGCAAAGGCTTGTCCTGAGCGCTTGCCCTGAGCATTGCCGAAGAGAGGCCGAGGTAGCGACTTTGCGAATCAGCAAGATACTCGTCTTGAGCGCAATGGCATCGCTCGTTGTCTATCTGCTCGTCACCTACCTGGTCAAGATTCCGTCGCAGCCGCAGGCGGCGAACGCGCGATTGTTTGTCCCTATCCTTGTCGCCCTCGCGGTCGTGGATGTTCCCATAGGAGTGTGGATGGAACGCCGCGCGCTGCGGGGCACAGGCGGCTCCGCTGCTGCGGCCAATCCTGAGATGAGACTGAGGCAGGCCGTTGTCATCTCTTTCTCCTTCGGGTTGGGCCCGGCCATCTACGGCCTGGTGATCTGGTTCCTAACCTCCAGCCGCACTTGGTTCTGGCCCCTCTGGGCGATCTCCGCAGCCTACCTCGTGCTCCTCTATGGCCGGCTCGAAGACCTCCAGCGCACCGCGGAAGCGGCCGCGGAAAAACAGGACTCTCCCCAACCGTGATACATAGCGACGAAAAGCGACAGAGAGAAGCCTCGTGACTAATCCCGCGACTGACCTGTGGCTCTTGTCATGCCCCCTCATAATTCTGATAGTAGTTGCTTCTCTTCTCTATTGGAGGCTGAAGACGCGGACGCCTTGGCGCTGGTTCTGGGCAGGCGCGGCGCTTTGGGCTGCAGGAGTCGCACTGAAGGGCGCGGCGGTCCAAGTGCTCTATGCACCTGTGCTGCCTCGTCTTGAGGCTTTGTTGCCGCGTTGGGCCTATCTTGTCTTGGCTTCCCTGGACAGCGGGCTGCTGACCGGCATCTTTGAGATTGGTACCACCCTCGTGGCGGCCCTCATCTGGAAAAGCCTGGCGCGTGACAGCAGCCGTGCTGCAGCAATTGGCCTCGGGGCGGGGGGACTCGAGGCCGTTCTCGTTGGAATAGCAGTGCTCTTTTACGCACTTGCGCTTCAATATGATTCGACCACACGAGCAGAGCACGCCTCGGCCTGGGGAGGGACAGCATTTGCCTGGCTGATAAACCCCGTTGAACGCCTTTCCGGGATGATTGTCCACACTTCTTCGCGAATGCTGGCGCTGTTGAGCGTGGCAAAGGGCAAGCGGTCTTTTTTCTGGTACGGTTTCTTGCTGTTGGCGGGTGGGGACGCCGTCGCTGAACTCTTTGTGGCTTCTGGCAAACTGGAGCAGGTCTCAGTCTGGTGGTTCGAACTTTCCATTCTCCCGTTTACCTTAGCCAGCGTGCCAATAATCCTATGGTGCCTGAGGCACTGGCCCTCCGCAGCCGACGATAAACCCGCAGGGCTGCCCATTACAGGCGAGACTGCGTGAGCGCGAAGTCCGCTAGTCACATTTCGGAGTTTCATGATTGACAAATCCTTCTTTCATGGTAGAATAGGCTGGAAGCAACCAAAGAGCGCAGGGCTCTTTTAACTTAGTCCGGTGAGGCTAAGAAAGTGCCAGCCAAAGAATGTGTCATCAGAATAGCCTTCTCGCACGAAGCGAGCGGGCTATTTTTGTGGCCGGGAAGACCTTTTTCGACCGGAGTCTGGGATGAACTCTGCGCCTGAGAAGCCTCCGATAGTGCTGATGGATGAGAACGACATCCGCCGCGCCCTCGCCCGCATCGCGCATGAAATCATCGAGCGAAACCGGGGCGCAAGCGACCTGGCGCTCATAGGAATTCGCCGGCGCGGAGTTCCCATGGGCCGGCGGCTGGCGGCGGAGATCGCCCGCATCGAGGCCCAGCCGGTGGAGGTGGGCGAACTGGATGTGACCAATCAGCGGGATGACCGCCCTCGCAATCAAGACGGTCTGGGAACGACGCAGATTGATTTTCCCATTGACGGCAAGCGCGTCGTGCTCATTGACGAAGTGCTTTACACCGGCCGAACGGTGCGCGCGGCGCTGGACGCTCTGGTCAACCTGGGCCGGCCGGCGAGAATCCAACTCGCCGTCCTGGTTGACCGCGGCCACCGGGAATTGCCGATACGTCCTGACTACGTGGGCAAGAACCTTCCCACCAACCGCTCCCAGCGCATCGTGGTTCACCTCCGTGAGATTGATGACGAGGACGCCGTCCTCCTGGAGGAGCGGCCCGAAGAAAGGAGCGACTGATGGCGGCAAAGCGAAGTCATGGTCGGAGTCTGGCCGGGCGGGATGTGGTCTCCATCTTCGATCTCAGCGATGCGGAGATAGAGTCCCTCTTCGCCTTGGCGGATGAGATGTCGCGGCAAAGCCGCACGCGCAGCGATCTCTGCGCGGATAAGATCCTCGCCAGCCTCTTCTATGAGCCGAGCACCCGCACCCGCTTCTCCTTCGAGTCGGCCATGCTCAGGCTTGGAGGAGGAATCATCTCCTGCGCGGATGTGCAGGCCTCTTCCGTCGCCAAGGGAGAGACCCTGGCCGACACCGTGCGAATCCTTCACTCCTACGCGGATATCATTGTCATTCGCCATCCCCTGGAGGGCTCCGCCCAGGCCGCGGCCGATTATTCCTCCGTGCCGGTTATCAACGCAGGAGACGGCCCCCATGAGCATCCCACTCAGACTCTGCTCGATCTCTATACCATCCGCCGCGAAAAGGGAAGCATCGCGGGCGCAAGCGTCGCCCTGGTGGGAGATTTGAAGCACGGCCGAACCGCCCATTCTCTCGCTTTCGGATTGGCGCGCTTCGGAGCCAAAATCATCTGCATCGCCCCGGCCGGACTGGAGATGCCGGCCGAGATTCTTGAAAGGCTGGAGCGGGATTTCAACCTCCGCCCGGAGTTCTATCACAGCCTGGCCGATTTTGTCTCCGAGCCGAACCGCCTTGCTGCGCGGATAAAAGAACCTGTGCTCACCGCGGAAATACTAAAACTCATAGATGTAATCTACGTCACCCGGGTGCAAAAGGAGAGATTCAAATCCCAGAAAGAGTTCGAAGCCGCCAAGGGTTCTTATGCCATCACTTCGACGCTCTTGCGCCGCGCCCGGCCCGACACCCTTATCATGCACCCTCTGCCCCGGGTGGATGAACTCGCCTACGAGGTTGATCTTGACCCCCGCGCGGCCTACTTCAGACAGGCCTCCTACGGTCTTCCGGTCAGAATGGCCTTGTTGGCCGCAGTTCTGGGAAAGCGCAAAACGAAAGCCCAGCCTTCGCCCGAGGCCGCCGGCAGAACTTCAGAGGTTGATTTGACCTCCGCTGGAATCCACTGCCAAAACCCGGGCTGCATAACCACCACAGAGGTTTACCTGCGGGCCCGCTTCATTCCGGTGCCCGATAAGCCCAAGCGCGCTTCTTGTCACTACTGCGGCCAGGAGATGAGTGTCAGTGTCTCACGGGAGTAGCCAACAAACCATCCTTCTGCAGGGCGGAAGATTGATTGACCCCGTCCTGGGCCTCGATCATGAGGGAGACCTCCTGATAAAGGCCGGTCGCATCGCCGCCGTCGCCGCAGGGCTGGAGGGCGGCGAAGCCGAGGTCTTCTCCGCCCGCGGGCTTATCATCTGCCCCGGCCTGGTTGATATGCACGTCCATTTTCGTTCTCCCGGAGACGAGCACAAGGAAGACCTGACCAGCGGTTCCGCCGCGGCTGCGATGGGCGGCTTCACGGCTGTGGCCTGCGAGCCGAATACCCGCCCTCCATTGGATTCCGGGATGATGGTCAAACAGTTGCTTCAGAAAGCAAAACTGGAAAGCCTGGTGGAACTTCACGTCAAAGGCTGCTTGACCCTTGCCGGGCAGGGAAAAGAAGTTGTGGACGTCGGGGAAATGAAGGCCTGCGGCGCGGCCGCCCTCAGCAATGACGGAGACCCCATAGAGGAGCCCCGCGTCGTAAGAGAAGCCCTTGCCCAATGCCGCCGTCAGGGCCTTCTGCCCACAATCCATGACGAGGCCTCAGGCAGCACTCCGCTGGAAATCGCCTCTCATCAGCGTGAGCCCGAACTGGTTTGTCGCGACATCGGATTGGCGGCGCTGGAACGCGCGCCGATTCATTTCTCTCATATCTCCGCCGGAGAAGCGATTGAACTCATCTGGAATGCCAAGAGCAGGGGCCAGGCGATTACCGCGGAAGCAACCCCCCATCATCTCGCCCTTTGCGCGGAAGATGCTCCGCGTGATGACGCGAATTTCAAAATGAACCCTCCTTTGCGAAGCGCGGCCGACCGCGAGGCCCTGCAAAGCGCTCTCGCTCAGGGGATTATTGACTGCATTGCCACTGACCATGCCCCTCATACACCAGGGGAAAAGGCGAGGGGTTTCGCCTCCGCTCCCTTTGGAGTCATCGGCCTGGAGACCGCCCTGGGGGTTGTCCTGACCGCGCTCTATCATCCAGGCGGAATGAGCCTCTCGCAAATCATTGAGGCGATGAGCGCCAGGCCGCGCGCGATCCTGGGGCTGCCGGAAGTTCGCCTGGCGGAAGGATTCCCAGCCGACCTGACTATCTTTGATGCCGATTCAGAGTGGGTAGTTGAGCCGGAACGTTTCCGCTCCAAGAGCCGCAATACTCCTTTTTCCGGTTGGAATCTAAAAGGGCGCGCCATCGCGACAATTGTCTCCGGCCGCTGGGTGATGAAACACGGAGAAGTGATTCGGTCATAGAGTCGGGAGTCATGGAGTGAGGGCCTGCCCGCCGCTTGCGGTGAGCGAAGTCGAACCGTAGCCTTGCTTGGCCTGAGCCCGCCTGGGCGGGAAGGGGCGAAGGCGGGTCGAGGGTCTGGAAGTCATTTATACATAGCGTCATAAATACTTGCGCATCGGTACGGTCAAAATATAGGAAAAACCTAGCTTTCGGTGCTGTTGATGCGTATTCATTTAGGGCATCGTGTATAGAAAGCGGCCCAGTTCGTAGTGGCGCCATTCATGGCGCTTGACTCGTGCTTCGTAGCGTAGTTGCGTAGGCACTACGCTACTACGCAGAGTGGCATTTGACGGGCGATGAATCGCCCTACTACGAACAATTCACCGCAAGATTTGCCAAGGGGTGATTCCCAAGAAGTCTTGAGATAGCCTTGCTCTGTTGCGAACTTCGCCGAGCACTGGGCGGGGTCTCTCTGCTACGCTGAGCCTGCGTAGCTTCAGCAGAGCAGGCCTGACCCCGCCGGAATCTCTTTGAGAATTCGTTTCGAGGGGGCTGTGCCCCCGCCGAAGGAATCCTATGGCATCGAAAAAAGCAATACTGCTTCTGGAAGACGGCACTCTTTTCGAGGGCCTTTCCATCGGCGCGGAGGGAAGCGCGGTGGGGGAGGTGGTCTTTTCCACTTCCATGACCGGCTATCAGGAGATGATTACCGACCCCTCCTATCGCGGACAGATACTGACCCTCACCTATCCGCTTATCGGAAACTACGGAGTGAGCGACACCGCTCTGGAATCCGCCCATCCCCAAGTCTCCGGCCTGATTGTCAAGGAGATGTGTGAAAGCCCTTCAAACTGGAGGTCAGAGGGCAAGGCCGCCGACTTCCTGCGCGAATGGGAGATTGTGGGCATCGCCGGCGTTGACACCCGCGCGCTTACCCGCAGGCTGCGCGCCCACGGGGTGATGATGGGCGTCATTTCCACCGAGGAGACCGCAGAAGAAGCCTTCGCCCATCTTCAAGCCTCTCCAAATTATGCCAGCCTCGATTTCGTGCAAGAGGTGAGCACTCCCGGCTCCTACCAGTGGAATGAAGCATCACCTCTCTTGGCGGCCCAGTCGCAGTTGGTCTTCGGCGAAGCGCCCCGCATCGCGGTCATTGACTACGGCACAAAACGCAATATCTTGCGCAGTCTGGTCGCCCTGGGATGCGAAGTGGTCGTTCTGCCTTACTCGCTCAGTGCCAACGAGGTGCTGGCTTTCCGCCCCGATGGTGTGGTGCTTTCCCCGGGGCCGGGAAATCCCGCGCTCCTGGGACCGGCGATTGAAACCCTGCGGGAACTCGCGGGAGCAATCCCCATTATGGGAGTTTGCCTGGGCCATCAACTCCTCGCCCATGCCCTCGGAGGGACCACCTACAAATTGAAATTCGGCCACCGCGGGGCCAACCATCCCGTCAAAGACCTCGCCACCGGCCGCGTCCACATCACTTCTCAGAATCACGGTTTCGCCGTGGACGCCGACAGCCTTTCGCGAAGCGGCCTGGAGGTTTCCCAGTTGAACCTCAATGACTCCACCGTGGAAGGCCTGCGCCACAAATCATTGCCCATCTTTTCCATCCAGTATCACCCGGAGGCCAGCCCAGGGCCGCTGGACAATAGGCACCTGTTCGCAGATTTCGTGGAGATAGTCAAGAGTTGAGAGTGGAATGCTCTGTTGCAAAGATTCGGTATTTTGTAGGGCGGGGACTCTCTGCTTCGCGAGCCTGCGTAGCGCTTGCTACTCTGCGAAGTAGAACTTCGCTACGAAGCACGAGTCGCAGAGCAGGCCGATCCCCGCCGAAAGGGGTTGTTTCGAATCGCTGTGGCGGGGGGCGGCTTGCCCGCCAAAGCAGTGTGGAGGGCTTGCCCTGAGTGTTCATCCCGAGCGTGGTCGAGGGGAAATCGAAGGGGCCCCCGCCAAAAGAAGTTGCGTAGTTTGGTAGCCGCAGAATAGATTGCCGCAAAGCAATCTACCTGCGCAATGAGACTAAATCATAGGGTAGGAGCATAGGCTCCTGCCACCACGGATAGAGAGAAAGGGTATTAGCAGGACAAGCATAAATGCCGAAACGTTCTGATTTGAAGCGAGTGATGGTGATCGGCTCCGGGCCGATTGTCATCGGCCAGGCGGCCGAGTTCGACTACGCCGGCACCCAGGCCTGCCGCGCCCTTCGGGAAGAAGGCCTCCAGGTCGTGCTGGTCAATTCCAACCCGGCCACCATCATGACCGATACGAATATGGCCGACCGGGTCTATATCGAACCTCTCACCGTTGAATTCGCGGAAAAGATCATTGCTCAAGAGAGGCCGGATGGATTGCTGCCGACCCTGGGAGGGCAGACCGGATTGAACCTGGCGACCCAGTTGGCCCGCGCCGGAATTCTGGAGCGCTATGGTGTTGAACTCCTGGGCACGCCCCTGGAAGCCATCACAAAGGCGGAAGACCGCGAGGCTTTTCGCAACACCATGCGGGAAATCGGAGAACCGATTCCAGAGAGCGAAATCGTCACTTCCATCGCCGAAGCAAAGCAGGCCGCCGGCCGCCTCGGTTTTCCGATTATCATCCGTCCGGCCTACACCCTCGGCGGCACCGGAGGCGGCATCGCCTACAATGACGAGGAACTTGCTGAAATTTCCGCCCGCGGCCTGCATATGTCCATGATTGGCCAGGTCTTGCTCGAAGAGTGCGTGGTCGGCTGGAAAGAGATCGAGTATGAAGTGATGCGGGATGGCGCGGACAACTGCATCACCGTCTGCAACATGGAAAACTTCGACCCCATGGGCATCCACACCGGAGATTCCATCGTCATCGCTCCCAGCCAGACCCTCTCTGACAAAGAATACCAGATGCTGCGCACCGCCTCGCTTAAGATTATTCGCGCGCTGGGCATAGAGGGCGGCTGCAATGTCCAATTGGCCCTTGATCCCAAGTCCATGCGCTATTATGTCATCGAAGTAAATCCTCGGGTGAGCCGTTCTTCCGCGTTGGCCTCCAAGGCCACGGGCTATCCCATTGCCCGCGTGGCGGCGAAGATCGCGGTGGGCTTGAGGCTGGATGAGATTCCCAATGCAGTTACGGGCAAGACCCTCGCCTGTTTCGAGCCGGCCCTGGATTACGTGGTGGTGAAGATTCCGCGCTGGCCCTTCGACAAATTCCCCGGCGGCGACCGCCGCGTCGGCACCCAGATGAAAGCCACCGGAGAGGTGATGGCGATTGACCGCACTTTCGAGGCCGCCCTGATGAAGGCGGTCCGCTCTCTCGAAATCGGCGCCTACGGGCCCCGCGGCAAAGAGATGGACCTCTGGAGCGATATGGAGATCGAAGAATCTCTGCGGGAGCCCACAGACGAGCGGCTCTTTTCTGTATTCGAAGGCTTCCGCCGCGGCATGATGGTGGAAGAGATCGCCCAACTCAGCAATATTGACCCCTGGTTCCTGCGCAAACTCAAGGGACTGATTGACCTGGAGAAGGAGATTAAGCGCGCCGGCGCCGACGGCCTCACAGAGGCGCTCATGAGCCGCGCCAAGAAGATGGGCTTTTCCGACCGCTATATCGGCAGCCTGACGGCAATGTCAGAAGCGAAGGCGCGCCAATATCGCCGCGCCCTGGGAATCATCCCAACTTATAAAATGGTGGATACCTGCGCGGCCGAGTTCGAGGCGGCGACCCCTTATTATTATTCCTGTTACGAAGAAGAGAACGAAGCCCAGCGCAGTGACAAGAAGCGCGTCATCGTGCTCGGCTCCGGCCCCATCCGCATCGGCCAGGGAATCGAGTTCGATTATTGCTCTGTGCATTCCGTTTGGGCCTTGCGGGAAGAGGGCTATGAATCCATCATCATCAACAATAATCCGGAAACCGTCTCCACCGATTTCGACACGGCCGACAAACTCTTCTTCGAGCCTCTGACAGAGGAAGATGTACTGAACCTCATCGCCGAGCAGAGGCCTGAGGGAGTGGTTGTCCAGTTCGGCGGCCAGACGGCGATAAATCTCGCCGGCCCGCTGCATCGCAGCGGTGTGCCGATTCTGGGCACCTCCTTCGAAGATACTGATCGGGCGGAAGATCGGGACAAGTTCGACCAGGTGGTCGCGCAGTTGGGGATTCCTCGCCCTCCGGGGAAGGCGGTGACTTCCCTCGAGGCGGCCGAGGAAGTCGCCGCAAAGATCGGCTATCCCGTCTTGGTGAGGCCCTCCTATGTGCTCGGCGGGCGTGCGATGGAAATCTGCTACTCGGTTCAAGACCTGCGCACTTATATGCGCTATGCCGCAGATGTTTCGCCCGGCCACCCGGTCTTGGTGGACAAGTATATCCTGGGCAAAGAGGCCGAGGTGGACTGCATCTCCGACGGGCAGGAGATTCTCATCCCCGGCATCATGGAACACATCGAGCGCGCGGGCATCCACTCCGGGGATTCCATGGCGGTCTATCCGCCGGTCAGCCTCTCCAAGAAAGTATGTGACACCATGGTGGAATACGCCTGGCAGTTGTGCCGGGCGCTGAATGTGCGCGGCCTTTTGAATATTCAGTTCGTGATTGACGACAACGATGGCGTATATGTCCTTGAAGTGAACCCCCGCGCCAGCCGGACGGTTCCCTATATTTCCAAAGTAACCGGTGTGCCCATGGTGAATCTTGCCACCAAGACCATGTTGGGGCGCAAATTGCGGGAATTGGGCTACGCCCCGGGGTTGCATCCGGTCAGGCCCTATTACGCGGTGAAGGCTCCCGTCTTCTCCTTCGCAAAACTGACCGCGGTGGAAGTCTCCCTGGGGCCGGAGATGAAATCAACCGGGGAGATCATGGGGGTTGATCCGGACTACCCCCAGGCGCTTTACAAGGCGATGGTCGCCTCCGGCCTGGAAGTGCCGAGGAAGGGCGCGCTTCATGGTGAGCGAAGTCGAAGCATTCTCGCCACCATCGCCGACCGCGATAAGCCCGAAGCCTGTGAACTGATAAAAGGCTTTGCCGCCATGGGCTATCGCATTTATGCAACCAGGGGCACTTCTGAATACCTGTCTTCCCAGGGGGTCGAGAATATTCTGGCTAAGAAGATTCGGGAGGGAGAGCCGAACATGCTCGACCTCATCCGCGAGGGAAAGATCAACTTCGTCATCAATACCCTCTCCAAACACCGCCCGGCGGAAGAACGAGAAGGAGCCCACATCCGCCGCGCCTCCGTGGAGCACAACCTCCCCTGCCTCACTTCCCTCGACACCGCCAGGGCCCTCCTCCACGCCCTCTCCGCCCGCAAAGGCGAGGATTCCGTCTCCACACGGGCAATCAGCGATTATTTCCAATAGCCCAGCGGCAGTTTCGCTTGGGTGGGATGACTCTGCGACCCTAAGACTCTGTGACTGAAGTTGTCCTGGTTGGCAGGGAAGCGCCGCTTGGGTATAATTGAAAGAGACGTGGAAGGGAGGGCCAGGCTGATGACACGTGAGGAGCTGGCAAGGCATATCTCCATAGACCCCAAAGTCTGCTTCGGAAGGCCCGTGATTCGCGGCACGCGTATCTGGGTGACGCTGATCGTGGACAACTTGGCAGAAGGAGTTAGCGAAGAAGATCTGCTTCGCGCCTATCCGCAGTTGACCCACGAAGATATCCGCGCTGCGCTCGCCTTCGCTGCCGAGATGACCCGCGAGCGGGTGATACCTGTTCCGGCGGGGACAGGAACGTGAAGTTCAAACTGGATGAGAACCTGCCGTTTGGCCTGGCGGACCTCCTAGCAGAAGGCGGCCACGACACGGCAACGGTGCGGCAGGAAGGCCTCTCAGATCGTGGAGCCGGGTCTCATTCGCATCTACGAGCCAAGAACAGATACCACCTGACCGCGAAGGCCGCCGTTACTTGCCCGCCTCTTGCGAACCGCTCCCTCCGCGTTTATCCGCGTGCATCCGCGGCTTAGCATCTTTCCCCATTGGGCAGGAACGCGCCCCCTCTCCGCCGAATCATTGTTCCCGCAACCTAGAAGGGCAACGACCGGCGGGGCACAGTTCGACCATGCTCACTGTAAACGGAGGCCCCGCCCTACAAGGAACACAACCAATGGTGACGCGACGGGTTCTGTAGGGCGGGGGTTCCATCCCCCGCCGAGTGGGTTCAGAGCACAGGTATTCATAAGGAGACCGAAATAATGCCTGACATGATTGCAACCCGACAGGCTTATGGAGAGGCCCTGGTAGAACTGGGCCGGGAGAATCCCAATGTGGTTGTCCTGGAGGCGGACCTCTCCAAATCAACCATGAGCGCGCTCTTTGCCAAAGAGTTTCCGGAGCGTTTCTTCAATTTCGGGGTGGCGGAGGCGGATATGATTGGCGCCGCCGCGGGCTTTGCCGTATCCGGCAAGATTCCCTTTGCCTCTTCCTTCGCCGTCTTCTGCACGGGCCGCGCCTGGGAGCAGGTGCGCCTGGTGGTTGGCTATGCCCATAATAATGTGAAGATCGGCGGCAGCCACGCGGGAATCACCGTGGGCGAGGACGGGGCCTCTCACCAGATGAACGAAGACCTCGCCCTCATGCGGGTGATTCCGGGGATGACTATCCTGGTTCCGGCCGATGCTGCAGAGATGAAGCAGGCGGTGCGGGCCGCCGCCGCCCACCAGGGCCCCGTCTATATCCGCCTGGGCAGAATGCCCGCGCCGGCAATCTTTGATGATAGTTATCGCTTCGAGATAGGCCGGGCGGTGCAATTGCGTGAAGGCAAAGATATCGCCCTCATCGGCTGCGGAATCATGGTTGACGCCTGCCTGAAGGCGGCCGACCTCCTGGCCGCAGAAGCCGGCCTCTCGGCGGCGGTAATCAATATGTCAACCATCAAGCCGCTCGACCGCGCCATGATTATCGAGGCGGCGAAACGCTGCGGGAGGATTGTGACCGCGGAGGAACACTCCATCATCGGCGGCCTGGGCAGCGCCGTGGCCGAAGTCCTGGCCGAAGAGTGCCCTACCCCCATGGGCCGCATCGGCCTGCGAGACTCCTTCGGAGAAAGCGGCAAACCCGCCGAACTCCTTGAGAAGTTTGGAATGACGCCGCAGCACATCGCCGAAGCCGCGCTGAGCCTTCGCGAAGCGCGACCCTGAGCGAAGCCGGAGGCGAGTCGAAGGGCCGCTTTGAGCCTGTGCAAAGCCTGCGAAATAGCCGGTCTTCAGCTTCACCGCAAAGCCTTCTTCGCCGAGGCTACGAAGCCCAGGGCCGCAAAGGGCGCAAAGAGAATTGTGGCACGGGCGTCCGTTCGGCAGGCTCAGGACAGGTCTCGCCCGTGATGGGAAGCGGCCCGCGCGTCGCTGTTGGATGAGCTTTCATTTGGTCATGCTTTGGAGGCAGATGGCTTGTTGTCCTTGCGTGCATCGACGAGGATGACGTTGGGGTCATTGAGCAATCTGAGTTCCTGGAGAATGCCTATGACTTTAATCTCTTCTGACTCACTGAAGAAAAAGATGACCTTGAACCCTGTCTTCGCGTCACTCGCTTTCTTGTAGATTTGCACCTGGTTCTGTAGGTTGCGCTTCAGTTGGGGGTTGGTGGCCAGTTTGAATTCAACAATCGTCTTGTCCGCAGACCCGCGAGATATCTTGAAATCTGCAGGCCCGCGGCCGTCGTCAACCTCTCGGCTTACATCGGAAGGAGTTCCGAACCAGACAAGCCGGAATAGAATGTCCACATCCGTTTCTTTCCGGATTGGTTCGCCGTTTATGTAGAATATGTGGTGCCCACCCTTATGCTCAATAACATCTTTGAAGAACTCGATCTTCTGCCGCGTCTCCTCCCGAGTTGTTTCTGGAACTGCGTAGAACTTGGTGTACTGATGCAGTAGCGAAGCAAGATCGCCGAACTGTCGGACGTAGAGCTGGTGAGATTCGGATACCCGGATCGCACTGTTAGCAACAGCTTGATCCCCTGTGTCTTCCTTTATTCTGATATAGTAGTCTAGGATAGCAGGGAATTTAGAGACTGTTTCAGAGACGACGCGGTGGTAGTCATCCTTTGTAAGGTTTGGGTATTGAGAGAGGACGGAATAGAAGTAGTTGTTGAGTTGGGCGCGCAGCTGGTCATTATCTATAGCGTTCGGGATTTCGTCAAATCGTGCGACCATATCGTCATGGTTGATCCACGTTTCATCTTTCGTGAGGATGTCTTTGGGGGTTAGTAATACATAATCTCCCCCGAATACCGGTAGTTCATATGTTCCTGGCATCCACCGTTCAACAGCATAGTCGAACTTACATCGGTCAATTGCTCGCTTTTGGCGGAGGTCCGCGCGAATGTGTTCCAGAGCAAATCTCTCAGTAAAACGCAGCAGATAGTCTTTGATCAGGTTCGTCGTGAAGTCACTGATCATGTCCCGACCAACTCCGGACCTAACTAGACAGAGCTTCTCGATGTGACTGCTGCGCGTGATGGTCTCATTCCCAAAGTTTCGGAACACGCTCACAAGGCTAGCGTTGAGGGCGTCTGCAAAATCACGTCCAAGGCCACGGCCGGCGTTGGCTGTCTCGCAGAATCCAAGCCAGTTTTGCTTCACTTCCGAGAAGAAGTACCAAGCGTTAATCAGGCCTCGGTCTGCTATTCCATCTTCAGACTTTGCCCGAAGGAACCGAAGGTAGAAGATCATCTGGTTATGAAGTTCCTGGTACTCGGCCTTGTCACTCTTGAACAGCAGGAAGGGGTCTATGAAGAGCGGAAGATCTGTGAGGAGAGAGATATTGAACACCCCATATTCCTCAAGAACTGCCTCTGATACGCCAAAGACATCTGAGAAGTATAGGTTCACACTTCTCTCCTCATCCAATGCATTTTATCATGTTTCGTTGGGCAGGACCTTGGTCCTGCCCTCAGTCGAGGCAGTCCAGGAATTCGCTAACGCTCATGCGCGCGTCTCTGATGAGACGTCTCAAGAGGCCTTTGTCCAGTTCGCGGTGCAGCGGCACGGAGAGTATCGCCTTCTCGCCCGCTTTGTCCAGGGTCACATGGGTGCCGACTTGCCTGCGAACTACCCATCCGGCGCGCCGGAAAGCCTTTATCGCCTCGGCCCCTGATATGACCGGCAGCAGGGCCATTACACGAGCACCTCGACGGAGCGGCGCTTCCTGCTCTTGCGCGCTTCTCGGCGCGTCCGGTCATTGAGGGTAAGCAGATAGGCCGCGATCGCCTCGCGGATGTTGGCGAGGGCCTCGGCCTCGGTCTTGCCCTGGGTGTGACAGCCGGGGAAAGATGGGCAACTGGCAATAGTATAACCGTTCTCGCCTTCTTCCAGGATAACGGTGAACTCCATGGGCTTCTCTTCCTTCTCTGGGCAATTGGCCCCTTTCATTATACAACAGAATGGATAGCGCAGGCGTTGCGCTGGCTTCTCGCAACACCCAGCTCATGCGGCGAGGGGCCTTTACGTCTGCCCAAGGGAATCGGGAAGTTGAAGTCGCCATTGCGCTCAACTCTCAACGCTGAACTCTGAACGCTGTCCGCCCCTACTGCCCGTCCCCCAGGATGGCTTCCACAAACTGCCGCGGGTCGAAGTCTTCCAGGTCTTGGGCGTGTTCGCCGGTGCCGATGCACTTTATGGGGAGGCCGGTTTCGTCGGCGATGGTGATGACGATTCCGCCCTTGGCGGTGGAATCGAGTTTGGCGAGGATCAGGCCGGTTAAGCCTACGGCTTGTTGAAACTCCTTCGCCTGGGCAAGGGCGTTCTGCCCGGTGGTGGCGTCAACCACAAGCAGGACTTCCTCCGGCTCCCGGCCCAGTTTCTCTTTGCTGACCCGCCAGATCTTCCTCAATTCTTCCATCAGGTTATGCTTCGTATGGAGTCGGCCGGCGGTATCCGCAATCACCAAGTCCGCGCCCCTGGCCGAGCCCGCCTGGAGGGCGTCGAAGACCACCGCCGCCGGATCTCCGCCGGGCCGGCCCTTGATAACCGGCACCTCCAGCCTTCGCCCCCATTCCTCCAGTTGCTCGGTGGCTGCGGCGCGGAAAGTATCTCCCGCCGCCAGGATGACCCGCGCTCCCTGGCGCTTCGCCCGTTGGGCGAGTTTGGCTATGGTGGTGGTCTTGCCGGTGCCATTGACCCCGACTATCAGGTAGAGGCCTGGCGCCGCCTCGGGGCGAGTCAGTTCTCTCTCGCCCTTAGTCAGGATTTGCACCAGCCGCTCTTTCAGCAAATCACGCGCCTCGTCAACCTCCGAAAAGCCCCGCCGGCGCACCTCGGCACGCAAATACTCGACCAGGCCCGCGGCCGTCCTTACGCTGACATCTGAGGAAACCAGGGCTTCCTCCAGTTGCGCGTAAAACTCCTCGCTAAGAGGCTGGCGCAGCCGGAAAAGCTCTGCTACACGCCGAAAAATGCCCTTGAACATCTCTCTTGCCTTCGGTTCATGGTAGGGAGCGATGGAGAGTGTGTCAAGGAAGGGGGAGAAGACCTGTCGAGCCGGCCGAAAAGGCCCCGATTCCCCGGCCGAAAAGAGCGGGGAGGGAGAAAGCAAAAAAAAAGTTCCGGGGCGATTTAGATATACCTTTCACAACGTGGTAATAACTATAAGAGCGGAGCAGCGGTGTGTTTTGGCGCTCACGAACGGCGCTTCTAAGGAGGCCACGGAGCCTCTCCCAATGGGGGGAGGCTTTTCGTGTTTTTTAAGCAATAGAGAGGCGTGCAAAGCAAGCCAGCACGCAAACTAGTTTTGGCAGCCATCGTCGGCCAAAGAGGAGCAGCAAGTGCTGGCACATCACCGTAAGGTCGTAACCGCGGTATTGGTAGTTGGAGATGGTCTGCTGATCGGCGCTGCGTTCATTGCCGCTCACTGGATTCGTGCCCATCTGCCGATATTCGAGTTCGCATCCCTGCAGCCGCTGGCGAAATCTTTGCCCCTCCTGCCCCTGGCGGTCTTCCTCTGGATGGTCGCCTATGCCATCATGGGCCTGTACAGTCTTGACCGCCCCAGGCCCGTGACCGAACTTCTTTTCAGCACTATGTTCGCCTCAGTCCTGGGGCTGATACTCCTCTCGGCTGTGGCTTTCATGCTGCGAGAGTTCTACGCTTCTCGCCTCATGCTCATTGACTTCTGCCTCAGCGTTGCTTTCATTACCGCTGTCTTCAGAGGAGTCTTGCAGGCCTGGCTGCTCTTGCGCGCCAGACAGGGGAAAGGGCTGGCAAATGCTGTCATCGTCGGCTCCACCGCCGCGGTTGACAAGATATGCGGCTGGATAAGCGCCCGCCCGGGGTGGGGCCTGCGGGCGGTGCCGCTCTTTGCCGAGGAGAGCGAGCCTCCGGCGGGATCGCTCCAGGAGGCGATTGAGCGTTATCAGCCCCGGGAAGTGATCTTCGTCGGGAGGCCCTCTGAAGCGATGCTTGCCTCCTGCTGCCGCGCCGGACTCACGCCGCGCTTCTTGCCCGACCTCCCTCCGGTAAGCCTGATGCGCCTGAACCTGGAGGTGGTCGCCGGCCTGCCGACCCTTTGCCTGAAGGAATTGCCCGCCGTCGCAGGACAGCACCTCCTCAAGCGGGCGCTGGATATGGCCCTCTCGGCGGGCTTTGTGCTGCTCTCGTTCCCAGTCTTTCTAATAATCGCCCTGCTCATAAAACTGGATTCCGCCGGCCCCATCTTCTTCCGGCAGACGAGAATCGGAAAGGATGGCCGGCGTTTCCGCTTGCTGAAGTTCCGCAGCATGAAGGCGGATGCGGCAAAGGGTCCTCCGGTCAAGGTGGAGGGCCGCGGCGATCCTCGGGTTACCCGCGTAGGAGCGTGGCTTAGAAGGCTCAGCCTGGACGAACTCCCCCAACTCATAAATGTCCTCAGGGGAGAGATGAGCCTGGTGGGCCCTCGTCCGGAGACCCCGCTCTATGTTGACCAATACAGCGACTGGAATCGGCTGAGGCTTCTGGTGAAGCCCGGGCTTGCCGGCCTCGCCCAGGCCAATGGAGTCAGAGGCAATACCACCATAGATGAGAAGACCCGCTATGACCTGGCCTATATCGAGGCCCAGTCTCCCGCCCTCGACCTCGCTCTGATAGCCAAGACCGTGCTCACCCTTCCCCTGCACCGGGAGGCCTACTGATGATTGTCTCCCAGACTCCGCTCAGGATAAGTTTCGCCGGAGGCGGAACCGATTTCCCGGAGTTTTACCTCCGCCAGGAGGGGGCGGTCGTCAGCACGGCTATAGACCGCTTTGTCTATGTTGTTGTGAAAGAACGCTTCGACAATAAGATCCGCGTCGCCTATACCCGCACCGAGATCGTGGATCATCCTGACGAACTTCTCCACGACCTGGTGAGAGAGAGCCTCAAGAAATCCGGCATCATGGGAGGGGTGGAGATTTGCACCATGGCTGACATCCCCTCGGAGGGAAGCGGCCTGGGCTCCTCTTCGAGTCTCACCGTGGGACTGTTGAACGCCTTTTATGCTTATGCCGGAAAACCTCGCACGGCTGAAATACTCGCCCAGGACGCCTGCGAAATCGAGATAGATATCCTCCGGCGCCCCATGGGAAAACAGGACGCCTATATCGCCGCCTACGGGGGCCTGAAGATGTTTCGCTTCATGTCTTCCGGCGAGGTGGGGATAGAACTCCTTTCCCTTCGGCCGGAGTCCCGCCGCTGGCTGGAGGAGCACCTCCTCTTGTTCTTCACCGGCCGCACCCGCAAGGCCGAGGCTATCCTGCACCGCCAAAGGGAGAACTTCCTGGAACGGCAGGAGGCCTGGTGCCGGCTGCGAGACCTCGCCTGGGAACTGCGCGCCTGTTTGATGAACGGGCTGGGCCCCGACCTCGGGAAGTTGCTGCATCGGGGCTGGGAAGAGAAGAAGACGCTGGCGGAGGGGATCAGTGACGAAGGATTGGACGGGCTCTATCAGCGCGCCCTCTCGGCCGGGGCGGTAGGAGGCAAGATCGCGGGCGCGGGGGGAGGGGGCTTCATGCTCCTCTACTGCCTGCCGGAGAAGAGGGAATCCGTGCGGGAGGCCATGACCGGGCTGACGGAGGTGCCTTTCCGCCTTGAGGCCTGTGGCAGCCGCTGTTTGCTGCACACCTGAGCAATCTGGCCGGCCTGCCGGCCATCGGTCAGGCCGGCGAGGAAGACGTTTCGATGCCGGACTCAAATGGAAAAGGGAAGGCGGTCTTCTTGGATCGGGACGGGGTAATCAACTTCTCCCGACCTGATTATGTGAAATCCCTGGAGGAACTGCTCTTCTTGCCGGGAGCGCCGGAGGCGATTGCCCGGTTGAGCCGGGCGGGCTGGACAACAGTGGTGGTGTCAAACCAGGCCGGGGTGGGCAAGGGGCTCTTTTCCATAAAGACGCTGGAGAAGATTCACGCCCAGGTCAAGGCGGCGGTGGAGGCACGGGGAGGCGAGATCTCTGCCATCTATGTCTGTCCCCACCGCGCCGAGGAGGGCTGCAATTGCCGCAAGCCCAACCCCGGCCTCCTGCTCCAGGCCGCACAGGACTTGGGTCTCGATCTGTCGGCTTGCTATCTCGTCGGGGATAGAGTCCAGGATCTGGAAGCCGCGGCCGCGGCGGGATGTGTCCCGATTCTGGTGGGAGAGAAATACTGGGTCGGCCCTCCGGAGCCGGCCATGGAGGTGAGGGATCTTGCAGAAGCGAGCAGCTGGATCACGCAGAACGGTTGAGGTGTCTGGAATGAGAGCGAGCAACTCCATCTCAAAGCTCTTCTTGGCAATCCTGTTGGCCGCAGTATTTTCGCCGGCCGGAGCGCAGCAGCGCCCCCTCGGGCCGGGAGACCGGCTGGCCGTAACCGTCTGGGGAGAAAAGGACCTCAGCCGGGAGTTTGAGGTTCGCCAAGATGGGAAGGTCGCCCTTGCCCTGGTGGGCGAGGTTCAAGCCGCCGGACTGACCGCAAGTCAGTTGCAGACCGAGTTGGAGAAAAGGCTGAAGGATTATCTCCGTTCCCCGCGGGTGGAAGTGGCCGTGGTTTCCTATGCCAATCTGCCGGTATATGTGCTGGGCCAGGTGGCGAGACCGGGGAACTACGATGTCCCCCGGGGCAGCGGGGTAATGGAGGTGATCGCTCTTGCCGGGGGACTCTCGCCGACCGCCGACAAAGAGGCAACTCTGCTCCGCTCAGACCGAAGACTGACAGTGGTGAAACTGGAGGAATTGGTGGAGGCGGCCCGCACCGGCACCGCCCCGACTCTCGAACCCGGGGACGTGCTGATTATTCCTTTCCGCCGCCAGGCCGAGCAAATCGCCGTAATGGGCCGGGTCGGGAGACCAGGGATGTATCCCTTTACCCCGGGAATGCAGATCTTGGACGCCCTGGGGTTGGCCGGGGCCACCGAAGCCGCCGCCGGCGACCAGCCCGTGCGCTCGGACCTCTCTCGCGTAATGCTTACCCGCGGGGGGCAGTCCAGCACTGTGGATGTGGCGCGCATGTTGAAAACAGGAGATCTCCAGGGAAACGAGTTCCTCTCCGCCGGCGACATCATCACCGTTCCGGAAGCGCCGCGGAAGAGAGTCTATACCTTCGGCGCCTTCAAATCTCCGGGCGTGCGCTATCTTGACACAGGCCAGGGCCTCCTGGAAGTGATACTCGCCAGCGGCGGGCCTGCGGAAGGCGCAAGACTGGACAAGGCTTCCCTTGTCAGGATGGTTGACGGCAAGCCGAGAACCATTTTGGTTGACCTCGGCCGCCTCATCAGCCACGGGGATCCCTCGCAGAATATCCCGCTGGAAAACGGAGATATTCTCTTTCTTCCAGGAGGCAGGAAGAGCGCTTTGAGGCTGGATACAGTCATGCCCTTCGTTCCCTATTTGCTCTTCTGATGCCGGTGGAAGTGAAAATTGGAGTTTGCTTGAGGCGGAGGTCGCGGTTTCAAGGAGCGAAGGCCGGGAAGGTCGCGCAAATGAGTGCCCAGCCTTCGGTCACGAAGACTTCCCCTCAGTTCCTGACCGGTTCAGACCGGGGAGTAGAAGGCGGGCGGTCGGCGAGCCGGCCTGCCCAGGTAGGCCGGGCCGGGGGCCGCCACCGCCCGCACTACTACTACAGAGACTCGTATATTATGGTAACAGGAAGTGGCATGGGCATCTTGCCCATGAAGCCAGTTTTCACGGGCTGGAAGCCCGTGCCACGCTTCCTGCAAATAGTTACTCTAATATAGGAGACTCTGTAAGTCTTGCCTTGACAGTGCATTCAACCAGAGGAGAGATGGCTGTGAGCGAGATTCCAGAAGAAGTCAACCAAACCCCTTCTGATCTGCCGGAGGAGCCTAGGAACTGCCAGGTGCTTGCCCCGCGGTCTCAGACTGCGCCCCGCGCCTTCAACCCTGCCGCCATGGCCGAGGCAGCCCCCTATCAAAGACATACCTATTCTACCGAAGAAGGGCGGGAGAACCTGGCCGAGTATCTGATGGTTCTGCGGCGGCGCTGGAAGTTAGTCGCGGCTTTTGCCGGGGCCACCTTCTTGGTGGCCGTGATCCTGACGCTCCTCATGAAACCGGTCTATCGAGCCACCAGCAAACTCATCTTTGAAAGCCGTCCCGGGGGAATCTGGATGTTGGGGCGCGCCGGTGGAGAGGCCGCCCTCGCTCCCCGGCTTGGCACCCAGGTCGAACTCATCTCCGGCCGGGAAACGGCGAGGAAGGCGGCCGCGCTTCTGAAGGAGCAGAACAACCTGAATCTTCCGCTGGAGGCGATTCAGGCAAGTGTGAGGGCAAGCGCCCTTGAAGAGACCGACCTGGTAAAGATAGACGTCTATCAACAAGATCCCCACATGGCGCAACTCTTTGCCAACGCCGTGGCGCAGGCCTTCGTCAACTGGACCGAGGAGAGGATGAAAAAGGGCGGACGGGAGACGGCCGTATATCTGGCCCGGCAACTGGAGGTGGCAAAGCAGGAACTCCTCTCCGCGGAAAATGCCCTCCGGCAGTTCAAAGAAAGGAAGAGAGTGGTTTCGCTGAACGAAGAGACCAGTGCTCGACTTTCTCGCATCTCCAAACTGGAGGAGGATTCCGCCACCACCTACGCCAGTTTGCGCGCCGCGGAAAGGCGACTGGCCCGCGCCCGCTCCGAACTGGCTTTCCAGAACGCCCGGCTCGCCCGCGGGGAATCGGTGAGAGACAATTCCCTCATCCAGGAACTGAGGTCAAAACTGGTTAGTTTGGAGGAACAGCTTGCCGAGGCGCGCCAGCGCTATACCGAGCGCTATCCCGGGGTCATAGAGAATCTGGAGAAACAGGTGGCCGATACCCGCCGCCGACTCAATCATGAGATCCAGGCGATCGTCAACGGCACCGCGGGAGAGCTCGGCGGCCAGCAGGCTACTCTGGACGAACTCTCCCGACAGGAAGGAGAGGTCATCGCCCTCCGCGCCCGCCGCGAGGCGCTGGAAGGGATGAGCACTCAACAGAAGGCCTCGCTTGCCACGATCCCGGCCGATGAACTGGAACTCGCCCGCCTCAGCCGCGCCGGAGATACGGCCGCCAAAATCTATACAAGCCTCCTGGAGCGCAGCCAGGAAGCCAAGATAAACCAGGTGATGGAGGTGGGCAATGTTGAACTCGCCGAAGCCGCCATCCTGCCCACCACTCCCATCAAACCCCGCAAAACCCTGAATCTTACCTTCGGGCTGCTCTGCGGGCTGCTCCTGGGGCTGGCGGCGGCCTTTCTGTTGGAGTTCATGGATGACAGCGTGAAGGATGCCACCGAGGCGACACGTTGGGCGCAGGCCCCGCTCCTGGGAATCATCCCCCGCACCGAAGGGGACAGCAAACTCATCGCCATCTCCAATCCGAAGTCTCCGATTACGGAAGCCTATCGAACCCTCCGCTCAAACGTGGTCTTTACAGGGGTGGGTGTGAAGGTTCCTGCCGTCCTGGTCACCAGTCCAGGGGTAGGGGAGGGCAAATCCTCCACGGCCGCCAACCTCGCCGTAACCATGGCGCAGACCGGCAAGCGGGTAATATTGGTTGACACCGACTTGCGCCGACCCGTGCTGCACAAGTTCTTCCAACTGCAAGCCGGGCCCGGGCTGACCGATGTAATCCTGGGGAACTGTCAACTGGAGGAGGCGCTCTATCCCACAGAAGTCCAAGGCTTGAGGGTAATGCCCTGCGGCCCCCTGCCGCCGAATCCGGCGGAACTGATTGATTCTCAGCACATGGCGGAGATTATTGAAGAACTCAAGACGCGGGCCGACATCATCTTCTTCGACAGCCCGCCCCTGGTTCCGGTAACCGACGCTGTGCTCCTTTCAACTTACTGCGACAAGGTCTTGATGGTATGCGGCTCCGGCGAAACTTCTCGCCAGGCGATGGCCCGGGCGCGGCAACTCCTCGACCAGGCCCGCGCTCCGGTCGCAGGCGTGGTCCTCAATAAACTCGATCCCGGCCGCCACGGCCGCTACTACGATTCCTATTACTACTACTATTACTATCATCACGAGGATGGCAAGAAAGGCAGGAAGAAGCGCAAGCACCACCACGATCGTCCGGCTCTTCCTGCAGAGACCGCGAAGCCGCAGGAGGAGAGCCCTTCTGCTGAAACCAGAACCGTATGAGCCAGGCAAGACCTATCCCAGGCGTTGAGCGTCTGAAGACCGGGCCGCCGTTCTGCTCGGCCCTCCTGCCGCGCCGGCTGCTGCGCGCCTTCCTGGGCCGGCCTTATCTCGCCCGCTGGCTGCCGCGGCGGCTGCGGAATTCGGCCTGGCGCTGCCTGGGCGTCGAAGTGGCGGCGGAGGTCTTCATCTCCCCGCGGGCGCAGATCTCCTGTTTTCTGGACCGGGTCCGGATTGGGGAGGGCTCTCTCATCGGGTGTGGCGCAGAACTCTATGCCTGGGAAAGAATCGAAATCGGCCGGCGCGTCCTCATCAGCCAGGGGGCGAAACTATTGACCGGAACCCACGACTATAACAGCCCCTCCTTCAATGGCCTGGCGCGGCCCATACGCATCGGCGACTATGCCTGGGTCGGAGCCTATGCCCTGGTCCTGCCCGGGGTGGATATCGGAGAAGGAGCGATTGTGGGGGCCGGCGCGGTGGTAAGTCGGGAGGTTCCGCCTTATGCCATTGTCGCCGGCAATCCTGCGCAGATCATAGGAGAAAGAGAAAGATCGGGCTTCTCTTATATTCCAGCAAAATTTCCCTGAAAGAATCGCAGCAAAATGGAATTCGCAGCACAAGCCCTTCCGAAAAAGGGAAAGAGAGCCCTTCGCCGCTGTTTCGACGGCCTATTCGGCTGCGCCCGAGAACTTCTGCGCGGCCGTGAACTCCTCTTCGTGCTCGCCGGCCGGGACCTCAAGGTGCGCTACAAGCAATCCCTCTTGGGCGTCGCCTGGGCGATCCTGCAGCCCGCTTCCATGACCTTCATCTTCACGATTGTCTTCGGCCATTTCGTGCGCGTCTCCAGCGAGGAGGTGCCTCGCCCCCTCTTCTATTACGTGACTACTGCTCCCTGGAGTTTTCTTTCCGCGGCTTTGGGGGGCTCGGTTGCCTGCCTGGTGGCCAATCTTTCTCTGGTGACAAAAGTGCGCTTCCCCCGGGAGATTCTCGTCTTCGCCGGCATCGGGGCCTTTGCGGTTGACTTTTTCATCGCCCTTTGCTTTCTTCCGATTCTCTTTTTCATCTGGCCCGTGGCGGTTGGCATTTCTCTGCTCTGGCTTCCTCTGCTTTTTGCCCTCCAGGTGATTCTCATCACCGGCATCGGGCTTGTGATTGCGGCAGGAAATGTCTTCTACCGCGACCTCCGCTTCCTCGTTCCGCTGGGCCTGCAATTGTGGTTCTTCGCTTCCCCGGTAATGTATTCGCTCTCCGAGGTGCCGGAGCGATTCCGAGGCCTCTATCTGCTGAATCCCATGGCTCCCATTCTCGACGGCTATCGGCAAGCCTTGCTTCACAATCACGCGCCGAATCTGGCCGGCCTGGGAATCGCGGCGGTTGTGAGCCTGGCGGTTTTCGCCTTCGGCTATTGGGGCTTCAAGCGCCTCGAACCGGCCTTTGCAGATGTAATCTGAAATGGAGACTGGTCGCATGGCGGAAACAGCCGCCTCTCTGCAAAACGTAAGCAAACACTACCTGTTGGGCACCCGCAGCCTGCGAGAGGCCCTGCCCAATCCGTGGAAATGGCTGAAGCGGAACGGAGGCGACGGGGCGCAGCGGCGCGAGATTTGGGCGCTTGACCAGGTCTCTTTCTCGCTTCGCAAGGGAGAGGCCTTGGGCATCATCGGCCCCAATGGCGCGGGAAAGAGCACACTGCTGAAACTCCTCGCGGGGGTGACTTTTCCGACGAAAGGCGAAGTTGAAGTATCCGGAAAAATATGCCCCCTTATCGAAGTCGGGGCGGGTTTTCATCCTGAACTCACGGGCCGGGAAAACGTCTTTCTCAATGGCATCATTCTCGGGCTGTCGCGAAGACAAGTCGAGGGCAAGTTCGACAGGATTGTCGAGTTCTCCGGGCTGAGCGATTTCATGGATACTCCGGTCAAGCGCTATTCCTCCGGCATGTATATGCGGCTCGCCTTCTCTATCTCCGCGCACGTAGAGCCGGAGGTCCTGCTGGTGGACGAAGTCCTGGCCGTGGGGGATTACGCCTTCCAGCATCGCTGCCTGGAGTGGATGTCCGACTACCGCCGGCGAGGAACCGTCATCTTCGTTTCCCACAACCTGGAGGCGGTCCGCCGGCTCTGCGACCGGGCGATTCTTCTCGACCACGGGAGAGTGTTGGTTGACGGCCCCGCCCAGGAGGCCATCGGCGGCTACCACGCTCGGCTTTCCGGCCGGCCTAAGAAGGAATCCGAGATTGAGGTGGAGGGAAACCTGGAGCAGCGCAGTTCTACGGGGGAGGCGGAAATCCGGCGCGTCTGGCTCGCTGATAAAGCAGCGCGCGAGATATTCGCCCTGAAGAGCGGTGAGGCCGCCTCAATCTGTTGTGAGGTGGAGTTCCACCGGCCCGTGGAAGAGCCGGTCTTCGGCTTTTTCCTCGCCGGGCCGGAGGGAAGCACCATCTATGACATGAATACCCAGCAGAGCGGCCTCTCCACAGGCCGCTATGAAGCGGGCCAGGTGGCGACGATCCAATTCTCTCAGCCCCTCCCGCTGGCGGAAGGCACCTATCAGGTGAGCCTGGGAATCACGCGGAAAGACTTGCAGGCTTACTGCTGCTGGAAACAGAACGCGCTCACCTTTTTTGTGCAGGATGACTCCGGCTGCAGAGGCCTGGCCTCACTCGGGTCGCAAGTTCTGGTTGATGGAAGGCCGCTGGAATGAGCAGTGCAGAGGTTGTTCTGATAAACGGAGATTTTCGTTCGAGATGGAACACGGCTCCCGCGCCGGGTATGGGCTATCTTGCCGCGGTCTTGGAGAAGAACGGAGTCTCCGTCAAGATAATTGACCCGGTGCCCGAGCGACTTGGGCTCCCCCAGGCGGTGGAAAAGGCCGCCTCCCTGAATCCCCGCGTTGTAGGACTTACCTGCCTTACCTCCTACCGCTATGACACCTTTGCTTTGGCGAATGCTCTGAAAGCGCGCAAGAACGACTGGAAAATCGTCGTCGGCGGGCCGCACGTCACTTTCCTCGACGAGGCCGTCCTGCGGCGCATTCCGGCGATTGATTGCGTGGTAAGAGGAGAAGGAGAACTTGCTCTTCTCGAATACCTTTCAGCAGATTCGCCGGAGAAAGTCGCCGGCCTAACCTTCCGCCGCAGCGGCGAGATTGTCCGGACCCCGGATCGCAACCCTATCGAAAATCTCGATGCTCTGCCCTTTCCCGCCTATCATCTTTTCCCCGACCTCTCCGGTTACGACGACCTTGTGGATATTCCGGCCAGGTGGCAAGGCATCAGACATGCTCCCATCGTCTCCAGCCGCGGCTGTCCCCATGCCTGCATCTTCTGTTCCTCGGCGAATTTCTGGAGAAGCAGCCCGGCCTTCCGCGCCCGCTCCGCGGCGAATATCGCCGACGAAATGGAGCATCTCTATGACAACTTCGGAGTGCGCTATATCCAGTTCTTCGATGACAATTTCACCGCCGGCAGGAAGAGGGTCCACGCGCTCTGTGATGAGATTCTGCGCCGCGGCCTGAAGGTCCACTGGAGGGCGGAAGCGCGCATAGACGGCGTTGACCGGGAAATGCTGGAGAAGATGGCCGCCGCCGGCTGCCACGAGATTGAATATGGAGTGGAGACCGGCAGCCCCAGAATGATGGCCAGCATCGGAAAGAAACTGGATCTGCGCCGCGTCCCGGAAGTGGCCCGTATGACGCGAAGGGCCGGCATCCGCGCCAAGGCTTTCCTTATTGTGGGTCTGCCCGGGGAAGCGCCGGAGGATTTCGCCAGGTCTCTGGCCTTGAGCCGGCATTTTGACTACATCGGCGCCTTGCCCCTGCTCATCTTCCCCGGCTCGCCGCTGTGTGAGCGGTTGGAGCGGACGGAAGAGATTTCCCCCTCCACATGGTTTGAAGGCCGAAACTTCCACAGCCAAATCCCAGGAATGGAGGATGTCCCCATCTGCACCGAGACCTTCTCGCCGGAGGCCCTCGGAGCAGTGGTCGCCTTGCTGGTAGGCTATTCCAGTCTGTGCCGCCGCGGGGGAGAGGCGCTGCGCCTGCGCCATGCCATCCATCCCCGTCGCCTTATCTACCTGGCTAAGAGCCTGTGGCAGGAGTACAGCGACCTGCGCTCCGAGGCCCTCCGGCTCCAACTTCGCCTGCCTGTGCCCAGGCCGCTCTTGGGCGCGGAGATGTAGATGCTGACCAGTGTGATCATCCCTGTTTTCAACCGCACGAAGTATCTTCGAGAAGCCGTGGAAAGCGTCCTGTCCCAGCGCGGGGCGGATTTCGAACTCATCATCGTAGATGACGGTTCCAGCGTGGATGTGGCTGCCTCTCTCGCTGACTTCAGAAGCCGACTCACTTTGTTGCGCCAGGAGAATCGAGGCCTCGCGGCGGCGCGAAATGCCGGCCTGCAGGCGGCTTCCGGCGGCCTGGTAACTTTTCTCGATGATGACGACCGCTTCCGTCCCGGTCGGCTGGCCGCCCAGGCGGCGGCCCTTGCAGCACATCCCCAAAACGGATTTGTCTTTTCCCGTCACGCCTATTTCTCTGACACAATGCCGCCCAAACCGGGCACGCCGCCGGAGGAGTGGCTCCAGGACGAGAACCCGGGCCGCCATCTCTTCAAGGGAAACTTCATGGTGGTCGGCGCGCAAACCGTCCGCCGGGAATTGCTGGAAGAGGCGGGGCCTTTCGACGAATCCCTGGCCGCCGCGGAAGATTGGGATATGTGGCTGCGGCTCTCGCGCCTGACCTCATTCCTATTCCTGGACGAAATCCTCGTTGATATTCGAGTCCATCCGCGGCGGATGTCGGACAGTCCGGAGCGGATGGAGATGGCGAAGAGAAGGGTCTTGGCGAAGGCCTTCCGCGAGACGGCGCTTCCGCCGCCGGCCCGACAAGAGGCGGTTCGGCGGTTGAATCAGCGCCTGGCCCTCAAATACTACGATGCCGCCAATCTCGCCTACCGCGCAGGTGCTTTGGGTCGGGCGAGAAGGTATTTCGTGCGGTCCATCCGGCTTCATCCCAGACGGTTCCTCCATTCGCATGCCCCGCTGGCAATACTGAAGAGCCTTATGGGGCCTTTTCTATTGGACAAGGCAAGAGCGGTCCGCCTTTCGCGCTTTCCTGCCGAGCCGCCCTATTCTCCTGCCGAGGAAGGCAGATAATGCGGATCCTGGCCATCAGCAATCTCTATCCTCCCGCCGCCATCGGCGGCTATGAGCAGGGCTGTCGCGATCTCCTGGACGGGCTGGCCGCGCGCGGCCACAAAGTCCGCGTCCTCACCAGCACCTATGGCAGCGAAGAGCCCAGAGTGGAGCAACAGGGGAGCGGCAATCCCATCGTGGTTCAGCGCGCGCTCTATTTTCACTGGCGGCCGGAGCGGCCTTGGCGAAGTTTTCTCGATTTGGCAGGCATCGAGCGACAAGGCCTCGACTCGTTCTACCGGCTGCTTCGCGAACATCGCCCCGAGGTGTTGAGTCTGTGGAATATGGGCGGTCTCTCTCAGTCACTAATCACCGCGGCCCAGGAAAGCGGCCTGCCGGTCACCTTCCACATCTCTGATGAGTGGCCCCGGCGGTTGGGCGGCGACCCCTGGCTCCATTTCTGGTGCCGCCGGCCCCGCAGAGCCCTCAAACGCCCGGTTAAGGCTGCTCTCGTCGGTCTCCTGAGAACGGCTTGCCGGAGAAGGCTCTGTTTCCAGATGCCGGCCCGGGAATTCAGCGCCTGCCACTTCGCCAGCGAATTCCTGCGAAGAACCCTGGCCTCCGATGGCCTCAAGGCCCGCCGCGCTGAGGTCATTCACTGGGGAGTGCGGCCTTCGAGCCTCCGCACTTTGCCGGCAAGCGGCCGCCAGGGGACTTCGCTCTCTTTGCTCTATCTTGGGCAGATTATCTCCCACAAGGGCCCTCACATCGCCCTGGAAGCATTGCATCTGCTCAGGGACAAAATGGGCTACGGGAATATTTCCCTTACCCTGGCGGGAACCACCCCGGACCCGGATTATCTGCTCTCCCTGCTGCGCCTGGTGGAGGAAAAGCGTCTCACCCGGCGGGTCAGGTTCTTGCCCGCACAGCCCCGTGAGCGCCTGCCCGAACTCTGCCGGCAGCATGACCTTTTTGTCTTCCCCTCCATCTGGCAAGAGCCGTTCTCGATTGCCCTCTTGGAGGCAATGGCCGCCGGCCTGCCGGTGGTTGCAACTGCCACGGGGGGCACTCCGGAGGTCGTCCGCGACCGTGAAAACGGTCTCCTCTGTCAACCCGATGACCCCGCCGAACTGGCGGAGAAGATCGAGGCCCTCATCTGGAACCGCGACCTGAGACATTCACTGGCGGAAGCCGCCCAAGAGACGATTCGCCGAGATTTCAACTTCGACACGATGCTCACAAGGGTGGAGAGACTGCTTCTGGGGGAAAGTAGCCATGCGGCTAGGAATTGACCTGCGGCCGCTGCAATGCGCGCACCGAGGCCGGGGAATCGGACGCTACAGCGCAAACCTGGTTTCTCACCTCTCCGAGGCGGACCAGGAGGAGATGTGGCTCTTCTATTTGGAAGGGCAGGAAGGGGTGGACGAAGAGACCGCTCTGCCCAAGACCCACGCCGCGCCCGTGACGCTGCATTGGGGGCTGCGGGCGACTTCGGTGAAGATTGCCACCAGCCTCCTCTTGCCCTGGCGGGCGTGGAGGTTGGGACTCGATCTCCTCTTGTTCCCGCAAGGGCCGGGGGCGGAAGCGGCCTGCGCCATTCCCGGACGGCTCTCTTGCCCGTTCATCGTGGTAGTGCACGACCTGATCCCCCTGCTTTTCCCGGAGCACTACCCGCAGTTTGCCAATTCGCCGCTCTATCAGGCGCAGTGCCGGCTGACCGCCGATGCAGACGCCATCATCGCCGACTCCGAATGCACCAAGGTGGCGATCTGTTCCCATCTGGGAGTGCGTGAGGAGAAGATAAAAGTGATCTACCCGGGGATTGACCCGACCTTTTACGCCTTGGATAGCATCAGTGAACTCAGCCGAGTTTGGGTTGGGTTAGAGATTTCCTCTCCCTATTTCCTGACCGTTGGAGGCTATGACTGGCGCAAGAATCTGGCTACTTCCTTGAAGGCCTTCGCCAGAATGAAAAAGAAAGCCCGCGCCGACCACTGCCTGGTAGTGGTGGAGAATCGCCTCGCCTGCCCGCAGGAGACCACCGCGCTGATGGAGGAACTGGGAATCTCGGGCCGGGTGGTTTTCACCGGACCGGTGACAGATGAAGACCTGCGCGCCCTTTACAGCGGCTGCCAGGCGCTCGTATTCCCCTCCATATATGAAGGCTTCGGGCTGCCGGTGCTGGAGGCGATGGCCTGCGGCGCGCCGGTGATTTGTTCTCGCGGCGGGGCTTTGCCCGAGGTTGCCTGGGACGCCGCTCTTTACGTCGAACCCGAAGATGAAGAAAGGTTGGCCGCGCAGATGCTGCGGGTGGCGGAGGAGCCGAACCTCTGCCGGGAGTTGAGCGCGCAGGGCCGCGCCCGGGCGGCGTATTTCTCTTGGCACAGGACCGCAGCAGGAATTCTTTCCCTGGGCCGCCGCGTCGCGGGCGTTCCCGAAGCGGCGAGGGTTTGAAAATCCATGCGCATTATTTTCAGCATCGGACGCTACTGGCCCGCCGTCGGAGGGGCAGAGTTACTGACCAGGGAACTTGCCTGGCGCTTGGCCTCATCTCACGAGGTCGAAGTAGTCACCTTGGTCAATAACAATGATCCTGACTTTCTGGGCAGATTGAGAAGACCTCCGCACGAAGGTTTCTACCTGGACGGCCCGGTCAGCGTGCATC